>MDTG01249497.1_pt1 | contig 11187 bp, 9 predicted proteins | sample 811421 | NCBI WGS metagenome assembly MDTG01 (sample SAMN05326645, study PRJNA326480) | marine metagenome | isolation source: seawater | place: Pacific Ocean: South East | collected 2011
CTCATGGCTGCCCTATGGAAGCTCTGGCTCGTTTGTTATCCAGATCGATGTATACACTTGGGATGGAAGCCAATACCTTAGCTCTGTTGAGTGCTGGGGCGCAGATAGCGGCATGATGACCGTTCCTGGCTCATATCTCTCTGCATATCAACAAGGTAGCCTCGTATTGATTCATTTGATACGACACGACACAGGTTCAGTCATCTATCCTGGACAAGGCACCATCGAAACCCATATGCAATGGGAAGTCATTGGAACAGGCTATATCCAGTAACCATTAGCCCCCTATCCCCAACACTCAAGCCAAGTGTCTGCATGTTCTGGATAGACTTCTGTAAGAGCTTCGATCCACGCCTCTGCATATGCAGTCCACTCAAGGGAATCCCCTCTATCTACATCGAGTTCTTTGACCATGCAGGGGAATTCATCTGCATATAAGTAGACATCGACATCGTCCCTGTTCTCTTCTGGGAAAGAAGCGATAAATCGCTCCATAGGGTGGTGGTTGATGGCTTCTATGATGGCGGCCTTCCAGACCAAGACAAGTTCGTTCATGTTCATATCTATTCTCCGTTGTGATGTTCAATACGTACACATATGGAGCTCAAAAAGTGGTGTACCTTTTCTTACTTTTTCTCCAATATCGACTGAGATCGACGCGCAGCGTCCGATTGGTTTTTAATTACAGCCAATTCCATCGCTTGCGCTTCTCAAGATATTCGAGATCCTTATCGTTTTGATAAGCCTCCTGTTCTGCACGAATCATGAAGTATGCGAGCTTGCCATCTCTGTACTTTATGAGGCCGATAAGCCAGTCCCAAAGATAGAGAATCAAGAAGCCAATAAAGAGCGTTTCCAGATATTGCTGAAAATGTATGGTTTCGTGGTTCTTGGTACGCTCAGACATCTCGTTGCGAGATATGACGATAGGTCCGAGTGTGATGGCTGATATGTCGATGGGAGCAAGATGAGAGAGCCACACCGGTATGCGGCTGTTCTCAATAAATAAGGGCTTCCAGTTACGCATGATTACTCATCCAAGTCATACCCCTCATCGGTGTTGTATGATAGCACACCAATGCTTGTTGAGAGGTTGTCTAAGGTGACCACTTGATGCCAAGCTCTTTGATCTTTATCATCGTGGTCATAGCTTCTTGAAACGGCTGCGCCACCAAAGGATATTCCAGCGACGTGTGGGTTTGATCCGCTAATGTTTTCAGCGATGTAGGAGATATCCGAGAAGGAGTGTCCGTTATTTTGTGAGAGCCCCACAATTCCGTTTTCGCCCCCTACCAAGAATAGTCCAAGAGGCTCAAATGTATTGTGGTCTACTACTTCCCAAACAGATTTCCCAGACGCTTCCACGTTCTTCAGTTTCTCTTCATGTGATGCAATGAGCTCCCATGTAACGCCACCATCCAAGCTCCGTACAATAACGCCATAGCCGACAGCTATATTCGCATCGGTGTTGAAATTCCATGGAAGATCGATAACATCAAAGGCTTTTGCACTATCGTAATTGGTGACTTCTCCTACAGCGACGATACCATTGAATTCCGCATCGGAAACGATCCAGCCACAGGCCATATCGAGGATCATAACCCCATAGTCTTGGAGGTTGCCTTGTATTCTGAATTTCTTTCCGACAAAATTCAAACCATCGTCATCAGAGCGAATAAATCCGACCTGTTCTGGTATGAGCCAGATATTGGATGCGCCAGAGTGTCCAAGAATATGAAGGGGTCTTAGGAGATGGCGACACCCTCCCGGTATGGTGGCCAACGCACAAGTAAAATTGTCTTTGGTGTATGTTTTTTCGGTCAGACCCAGATCTACATGCCCATCTGTCCAGACAGAGGCTGTTGCAACACCATTGAGATAGAGCTGACCAGAACATTCGAGGCCAAATGATTTGATGCCTCGATCAAAGATACGCTTCACTTGTGCTGCGGTGTAATTATCCTGCACAGCGGTCAAGCCAGAGATTTTTCCTCTGAATTGCTTCTTGGTATTGGCAAAGGCAGATACCGCTGTACCATTTACATCACTATTCACGCCATTTCCGGCTGTGAATCTTCCTGTGATACCAAACGTCAGATCGGAATCCCAGTTTAGAACCAGATCACCATTGATATAGACTTCGATGTCGATAGCTGCCCTTGCCGCATTAGGCTTCAAATTGACTGCGATATGCGACCACTCACCGGGCTTCAGAGGGTCATCTCCTGTACTCCCCACAAGGGAGTATACATCGACATATTTGTAATGAGAAGCGAGCTGTGTCCCATCCGGTGCAGCGTATATTTCAAGGCCAACATGGTCTTTGGCGGTGTTTGTCTCTCTGTCATACTTGGTGAGCCGTACAGAGAACCCCCCATCACTTTCGGTTTCACGCCCAAACAGGAATACCGCATCATCTGCACTTGCGTTTGAGATGTATGCCTGTGGTTTGAACCATGTATGATAGACTTGATCTCCTTCATCGCCATAATCCCAAGTGTCAAAGATACCCATATCCACATAGGAGGTAGTTGTATATCCTTCATCTGCGTCATGGAGGTCATCTTGGTTGAAAAGGTTGCTGGCCACCAGAACACTCTTTGCATCTCCTGTTGCATCATCGGGTCTGGCGAGCGCAGAGAATACATGGGTGCCATGCTTGCTGGACGTACCATGATGTATCGCGATATCCCCAGAGGTTATGTTTCCGCTTGCAATATCCGCGTTCAAGCGTGTCATCGAGAAAGAATCGGTACTTTCTTTGGCTCTATCCACAACGAACATTCGATTTTGCCATCCGCTTGAATTGGGATCTGACTTTGTGGTCACAACAATGATCTGGTCTAAGTATGGATCTTCATACACAGAGCTCACCCTAAACTGTGCAGAATCAGAACCCATAACCGTATCCCAAGATGTTGGAAGCTCTGGGATACCATTGACGTTGAGCGCGTTCTTCACCGCAAGCTGTTTTCCATATCCGGTATGAACACCCTTTGGCTTCTTGGAGATATGCCAGCCTCCAGCAGATGAGATGCCCGCTTGATTCCCTACATGCTGCCCTGTACCAAACGCAAAATTGGGCACAAGAAAGGGTCCAGACCATCCATTTCCACTTTGAGAGGTATATGTCTGTCCGTTGTTCAATAGTAGAAGCCAACCAGAGAGTTGGTTTGGATTTGGTATTGGATACGTTGCTACGGGTGCGCGTACGCCCAAGACGGAAGTGTATATTTTTGCCATGTTCATGCCCCATGTAATGTTTCATGAAGGGGCGATTATAGAGCAGCTATCGACTTAAATAAACTTCCGAGGAGACAAAACGCCCTTGGCTACGTGCGGGCCAAAGGCACTGCGTATCCCGATTCCGTACTTGGGTTGTTTCAGACCACGCATGATTTTTACGGTACGCGCTTTTGCTTCGGTAGCTTTGTCGAATTGTCCTTCCGCATTTGATTTCAGAGATTCATATTTCCCGGACTTCTCAATAGACAAGCTCACCCCTCCGATAGAGTAGTCAAACTCATCTGCAACCATGTTGGCAGCAAGCGCAAAGCAAGCGTGTGTGATGGCGTTCCACAATATAGCGGTACGCCATACGGGTTTGAATTTGCATAAGCGGTCGATGGTATTCAATTCTTCTGTCTCTGGTGGGAACATATTCCACCAGTCTATTGAGCGTTCCAGATATTCTAAGAGCTCGTCATCCTCCCATATGTATCCAAAGACGCGGTTGTATTGACCCAGCGTTCCTTCATGTTCTGGTGGTCGGAAGCGATAGTTTCGATCTGGGTTGTTGTCTCGAAGCATAATGCGGAGCTTGGTAATCATTGCCTCTTCAAAGACAGAAAAAGACGTAGCATCTGCGACCAAGCCTTCTGCAATAATCTGAAAACGCATCACGACTTCTTGAGCTGCGGTCACAGCCGTTTGTTGGACTTGCCATCGGATACGATACTCTCCTAATGTTGCGCTGGATGGCACAAGCAGAGCAGCATAATACTCTCCCACAGAGGCGTTTACCGGTGTCCTGCCCGTTGATCCAATAAGGGTTTCTTCTTGTGTCTCTTTGTCATAATAATAGATGGCATAGGTGACGGAGAAGGCATTGAAGGGAACATCTGCATCATCAAAGAGAAATATATTGAGATCGGTACGACCGAGTTCTTGGCCGGGTTGGTATGCAACAGACATGATTAATTCCTCGTAAATTCTTCTGGCGCGAGAATCATTTGGGTTGTGGATATGGCGAATCCAATGAGCAAGGCAGACCCGGATTCAGAGGCCAATAAGGTTGTGCTGTTCTGGGTGACTTGTCCAGACACAGGCGATAAGAACACCGAAGAATTGGGTATCAAAGGAACGCCATCTTGTACGATGGGTGTAATGATCGATCCCCTACCTGTGGCAACAAGAGGTCTTGCACCATTGGAGATGTCGTTGATTTGAAAGCCCAAAAAGGTTTCGACTTTGTCTTGATGAGAAGAACAAAGATTATAGGTTTGTGTATTGTTCAAGATGTCTTGAACCAAACATACCGCATGACCAGGCAAAAATGTCACAGGACCCAGAACAACAGAGGTCGTTCCATTTCCATCAACGACAACCAGCTCCTGTGTGGCTGGTATGATTATATTCGGATGAACGGATAAATACCCTGTGATGTTGTGAAGCTGAGATGGGCCTTTTGCCAGAGCCATAGCTATTCCTCTTCTTCGGACGCTTCGTCTTCGTTACCCCATTGAGTATTGGCTTCGAGATATTGAACGGCTGTGTCGAGCACATAGCAAAGGGCCGCGCTTGCAAATCCCCACGTCAAGCCTTGAGCCAGAAATGACCAATGGAAGTTTGGATAACCATATCCGAGCCAGAAAAGAATATATGCGATCCATCCGCACCAGAACCCTGTGCAATAGGAGCATGCGAGAAGTTTGTCTGTGAAGTCCGAAAGACCATGAAGAAATGGGAGCTTGTTTTGGAAGCCAAAGCATAGCCCATAAGCGGTCAGACCTGCGAGTAATAATTCCATGTTTATCCCCTACTGGATTTGGTTTTTTTGGTTTTGTTGGTTCGAGAAGAGCCTTTGACGCGTCGTGCATCTGCTCCCTTTTTGCCTTTTGTTGGTATGATGCGACAGCAGCTTGTCTTGGCCGATTTCTCAAAGATTTCAACGGTATCTGGAACACCATCGTCATCACAGTCGAAGCCCAGATCGAGCTGTAAGCGGTTCAAGGCTTCGATAAGCAAAGCCCTTTCTTCATATAGACCTTGCGACATATCGCCCTTTCGATAGCGCATCTCTACATCTAAAAGCCTACGTACAGCGGTACCCAGACCCATCTGCATCGTTTTGGTATTGTTTTTTTCTTCGGACACGCTGCCCCCCTTGAATACATTCAAATGGGGAGAGCTATCAATGAAATAACGAAGCAAAACAAAAGCCCCTCGGCCACAAGACCGAGGGGCAAGATTTTCAGACTAATTACTGAAAGTCAAAAGACCATCAGAGATTAGATACGATACATGTAGTGCATAGAGATAGCAACAAAGCACATTGGAGCTCCATTTGGAGAATCTTCAACAACTTTACCAACGATCATGACGTGGTCGCCTTCCATTTGTGGAAGGTTATTGGTTACCGCACCAGCAACAGCAGGTGAAAGATAAACAATATCGCCTTTCGCATAAGGATCAGCAGCGTTGTCTTTGTTGAGCTTGTACTGCATACCTTGTGCAAGAGCAGAGGTAGCACCGTTCATTGGATCAACACCAGCAGCGATTGCTTTGTTCGCACGACAAGTAATCATCCACTTCGCAGCACCAGTACCGGCAGAGTGTGCTTGAGCTGGTTGCCAACCACTATCAGTGATTGTTCCAAGATCAAACGCCTTGAAGCTGACTGCTGGAGCGACAGCGGTATCGTTGTTTTGTATGTTTGAACCAAGACCACCTTCAAGACCCTCAAGGGAGAAAGCATAGTCAAACTCAGTAGATGCAACAAAGATTCTGTCGTCCAGACCTTGCAAACGTCCAGCAATACCAGCATTTGCAGAATCACGCCATGCCAAACGGTATGGTTGCTCAATGTCAATGTGGTTTTGGAAGTTTCCAGTGATGTTGATATGGTTACCATTGATGGTTCCGTCAACTGCCAAGTCTTGATCAATGTGAACATCGCCTTTGAAGTTTGCAGCAGGAGCAACGTGGAAGTTATATCCAGGCTGACCAGCTTGTGAACCAGAAGCAGCACCGCCCCACTCAAATTGAGCAGTAGCAGAAACACCACGAAGATTCGCATCAAACTGAGCAAGATTAACGAATTGAGAACCACCATTGACTTTCAAGTCTGCAAGTTCACTGAATCCAGAAACAGTCAATTTTCCACTCAATGCAGAATCTCTGCCAACGCTGAGATCTCTTGAAACAGACAAGTCTTGACCGATAGAAGCATCAGCACCCATAGACACATCGCCAGTCAAAGTAGACTGAGCATCAACTTGAAGGTTAGCGTAGACGCGAGCGTCTGAACGAAGATCCGCATTACCTGTGATGTCGAGCTTTCCAGAACCTGTGATGTCGCCACCGATGGTCGCATTTGAACCTACATCAAGAAGGTTACCGATGTTTGCATCAGTAGTAGCATTGATGTTAGCCGCAGAAGCATCACCAGTAACAGCGAGGTCACCGCCAACAGAAGCATCGGCAACAACAGAGATGTCAGCACCGAAGGTAGCAGTCTTTGCAACAACCAAGCCTTGTGTAGTAGAGATTGCGCCAGTAGCGTCCAACTTGACAAGTGTAGTGTCGCCTTGAACATTGAGCTTTCCAGCGATATCAACGTCACCGCTGAAATCTGCACCGTTCAGAATACTTGCACCAGATACAGTCAAATCTTCGTCTACGATCAAAGAACCGCGTGAGCGAGAAGTCAGACCAGCAGCAGCGAATTCGAGCTTTCCAGCAAGATCCATTTCACCATTAGCATCAATGTCTCCACCGATGTTTGCATGACTTGTGATGTCCGCTTTTCCAGTAACAGCGATGTCACTTGCGAAAGAAGCAATCTGTGCAACATCAAGCTTACCATTCAACTGAGTATCAGAAGCAACGATCAACTTAGCACCCAAAGAAGCATCACCAGAAACATCCAACTTTGAAGACAATGTAGCATCGCCAGCAACGTCAAGTTTAGCACTCAAAGAAGCGTCATCAGCAACAGAGAGTTTTGCACCCGCAGTAACATCACCATCAAGCTTAGATTTTCCAGCAACTTCAAGGTCACCGCCAACATCAAGATCAGCAGTCAAAGCTGCTTGGTCTGCAATGATAGAGCCGATGTAAGCAGTCTCGAAAGGCTTAAGAGCTTGACCGATAGACTGAGCACCAACATCACCAGCTTTGTCACCAGGAATAAGGTCGCGCTTGACATAGATGTCTTGTCCAGAAAGGATGTCCTTTACAGCAGAAATCTCATTAGATGCGTTCAAGTCTGTAGCGTTTACGTTTCCAGAGATAACAGCGTTCAATGCACCTGTGATTTGTCCACTTACAGCAAGGTCATTAGCAACAGAAGCATTTGCTCCCATAGATACGTCACCAGTCAAAGTAGAATCACCAGAAACCGCAAGGTCATCAGAAGCAGTCAATTTTCCAGTAACAGAAAGCTTTGCCGCGAGAGAAGCATCTTCAGCAACAGCCAAAGAACCTTTGATGTCTGTAAGCTTACCAGCAGCAGCCAGATCAACTAAATCAGAAGCAGTGAATTTTGCCGCAACGTTAGCTTTGTCGAGGAAAGTAGCCTCAGAAGCAACACTCAACTTCGCTCGAAGGACAGCATCACCTTGAATATCAGCATCAGCGTCAAGGTTCAAAGGAAGGCTTGACTTGATTTCCGCAGTACGACCGATTGCAGCAGCAGCACCGGGAAGGATGATAGAGAAGTGTTCAACAGCAGAAGAACCCATATTTGCAACAAGTGCATCTTCTGGTTCAGCCATGATGAATCGTACTTCGTCACTTTCTAAGTGCAAGTAGTCCGCTTCGAGAGCTTGGAAGTCAGAGGAAGCGAAAGAAGCAGACGCAGCATAGAGGATGCCTTCAACTTCAAGATCGTTCTTGATTACCGCATCACCATCAACAGAGAAGTCTGGAGTAAGGATGTTCGCACCAGGAACAAGAGCACCAGCAACTGAAGCAGTTCCCTTGAATTCTGCTGCAATTGAAGCACCAGAGTGGATTTTGTTTGAAGCAGGATCGATAACAAATACTTCGTTTGCAGCACCAGTACCAGAACCGTCATAGTACTTGAAAGGAATTGCAGAAGAAGCACCGATTTCGGCACGAAGAAGATCTTCAACGCTAAAGATTGCTTTTGCAGGGTCATTTCCGCGTACACGGATGTCATCACCTTTGAGTATAAGAGATCCGCCAGCAGTTTCGATTGCTTCGATAACAGAACCCATCTTGAATTCTTCTGCACCAGGTGTAGAAGCATCAAGTTTGATAGTCGCAGAACCACTGTTGCTGCCTTTTGGCATCAAGATCTTGTCGAAGTCGCCCTGTACCGCAGAAACCGCAGCAGCTTCCAGTACTTTCAGATGAAGATTTCCGAGAGTAGCAGAAGTGATGATTCCGTTGGTTTCAGAAGCACGTGCAGCGAGCTTGAAGCGAGTTTCGCTCTGATCCCAGTAGATAGATGCTTTTTCTGCATTACCAGAAGTCGCATCTTGATAATTCATCATGAAACCAAGATCCAATGTTTGGTTCAATAGACCAGAAGCATTGTCTTGACCCATGTCGAAGATGGTGTCTTCAAATGTTACTTGTGTACCTTGTACTTCAACGGTAGCACCGTTTACAGTCAAGTTACCAGTAATGGTAAGGTCACCAGCGATAGAAGCGTTTGCGTCCATCTGAACATCTTGTACCAATTGAGATTGACCAATAACAGTCAATTTCTTTTGGATACCAACGTTTTCTTGAAACGCTGCGTTCTTAGCGATGTCTACACCACCGTTGAACAATTTGATGTGATGATCACCAGCAGCAGCACCGCGAGCTTGCATCAAGATGTCAGCAGAACCAAGTGCATCAATTTCTGCTTCAAGACGATATTTGCCAGCAGCAGACGTTGTATTCTCAATGAGGATTTCTTGGTGTGCTTCCGCTTTCCAGTCTTCTGTGATGAATTCTACGGTTTGGATTGGTCCACCAGCACCATCTTCAACAGTGAAGCCAGCAGTTTGAACAACGACAGAATCGCCTTCGATTTGCATAAGTACGGAACCAGAATCATCTTTCCAGCGACCAATACCAGCACCTTGTTCGATACTGAAATTGAAATCACCATTCCATTCGTGCTTAGGTTCAGCCGTTGCAGTAGAAGGTGTGGCTTTATACAGGAAAGTGCCGAACAACTTTTCTTGGATAACGTATGGTTGGTCTTGGATGTCTAAGGTTGATCCTGTACCTGTAAGATAGAATTCCGCAGCAGATGTAAGGTTCTTCAATTCTGCACGTGCAGAAGATTGGAGAGCTGCTTTGTTTATGTCCAAAGAAAGAACATATGCACCAGTAAAACCAGCAACGAATTGGTTGGTTGCTTCAAAGCTGTATGTGTGCAATTGAGCAGTCAAGCTCTTTGCCGCAGCTTGTGCCGCATTTGAACCAATAACAACGTCAACGTCATAGATAGACATCTTTGGTGCAGTAGCGTGTTGCTCTGCTTTGTATACTGCATCAAGTTCGATGAACGCAGAACCGTTTACGGAAGCATCCGCTTTGATAGCGGGGGCAGCACCAGAAAGGTCACCAACGTTCAGCTTTTGTTCGATTCGAGATTCACCGGAGAATTTTGCGAGAGGAAAAGTAGATTCCAGTTCTTCGTTTGCAAAGTCTGCGGTAAGTTTTGATGAATTTGCTCCATCATGTCGGATTTGCCATGATTCTTCGAGGCTCATCTTAGAATCATAGATTTTTAAGTCGAAGGCTTCTTTGTCCGATTGTTGAGCATGTGTGGTTCCTTTTTCACCAACGCGCTCTTTGTACATCGAACCTGTTTGAAGACCTACAAGACTTGTAAATAATTTAGCCATTTTGTAACTCCATTGTGTATTAATTGTTGTGCGTCCAACAATTAGGATCGCACAGATGTGAAGCAGACGAAAATCGCCTGCTCATAACAATGGCGTTTGGTATTATGGAGCTATTGAAACTAATTTTGTTTGTGTGGATCGAACCGTAAGAAGATTTTCAAAATAAATTTCATGGGACGCTCAGAACCCCAATTATGCGTCTCCTTCCATCATCGAAACATGGGTCAAAGACTTCATATTTCGGATCTCGTTGGCGAACCGCAATGCCCCTACGTTCGATGTTCCGTTGAAATAGGACTTCTTCATCGACCGTATCTCTGGGGTCTTAGAGAACACAAAAAACACACGCTTCCCCTCTCTTTGGGTTTCCATGAAGGGTACGTTCATCGCGCGAAGATAGGCCGCAAAATAGAGATCACTGGTTCGATACGCCATGCTCTTCTTCGGTGTTTCCTGTTCCATAATATTCTCCTTAAAAACATAATGGGCTGGTCAATAGTACCCACTATCAACCAACCCAAATATGAAATGCAAAATGTCGAGAGCTATCAATTAGTACAATGAGCCATCATCGTTGTAAATGACAACATCACCATCAGCGATGAGCTTGGATAGCTTTCCGTTCTTGATAGAAGCTGCGAGAGCTCCACTGGAAACCACATTTCCACCCTTGCGGTCATATCCAGTATCACCAGAAGCGGCAGCAAGAATATCAATTGCGTTCGCATCTGAAAGTGTCACCGCACCAGTATTCAAGTCAAGGCCACCAATACCTTGCAATGAAGCGGTATCCATAGCATTTCCACCTTGCATGTGGGCAACGATCAAAGCAGCATCAGCAGAAGCGGCAGCATAAGCAACACCGGCTTCCGCTTCGAGAACGGCTTGAACAGCGTCAGCATCTGCAACTTGTGGGCGAAGTGGTCCGAGAGCTGTGTTCGCGTATGTACCAGAGACTTGAGAAGCGTCTGGACGAATATCGTCGATGACGAAGGTTCCTTGTGCAACAGCATCATCATATGATGAAGAAGTGAGACAAATATAAGGCATGTGTATTCTCCTAAGAATTATTGAGTTTTGTTCTTGATGGAAC
>MDTG01068060.1_pt1 | contig 11186 bp, 10 predicted proteins | sample 811421 | NCBI WGS metagenome assembly MDTG01 (sample SAMN05326645, study PRJNA326480) | marine metagenome | isolation source: seawater | place: Pacific Ocean: South East | collected 2011
TAATCTTAGGTATTGATAAAGAAAAAGCAGCTCGATTCTCTTTTTTAATGGTGGTGCCCCTAATCTTTGGAAAAATGGCAAAAGATATTTTATCTGGAGAAATTCAATATGCAAGTGCAACTTTTTTGCCGTTAGTAATTGGCTTCCTTACTGCTTTTATTACAGGAATTATTGCTTGTAAATGGATGATTAAACTTGTAAAGAATAGTCAATTAAAATACTTTGCTTATTACTGCTTTGCTATTGGTACAATTGTAATTGCAACATCACTGCTATAATATGGAAAGCTTTCCTCAAACTGTAGAAGATTTTTTAGAGGGACAAATGCTTTTAATAGACAAGCCATTAGGGTGGACCTCGTTTGATGTGGTTAAAAAAATAAAAAATCTCATCCGAACAAAATACAATCTGAAAAAAATAAAGGTAGGCCATGCGGGTACTCTGGACCCACTAGCTACAGGGTTACTTATTGTGTGTACTGGTAAATTTACTAAACAAATTTCTAATATTCAGAATCAAGAAAAAAAATATGCTGGCAACATCACCATGGGAGAAACTACTCCAAGTTATGATTTAGAAACTGAAGTTGATGCTGCTTTTGAAACAGCACATATTAATAGGCAATTAATACAAGAGACTACTGCTCAATTTATTGGAGAAATTGACCAGACTCCACCTGTTTTTTCAGCATTAAAGAGAGGGGGAGAGCGTCTTTATGAAAAAGCAAGAAGAGGAGAAAAAGTTGAACTTGAATCCAGAAGAGTAAGTGTCCATTCTTTTGATATTACAAAAATAGAAATGCCAAAAGTAAGTTTTGAAATTACATGTGGAAAAGGAACATATATCCGGTCAATAGCTAATGATTTTGGTGCTGCATTAAACAGTGGCGCTCATCTTTCAAAACTATGTCGTACTGCTATTGGTAATTATAACTTATCAGAAGGAATTAATATTGAAACCTTTGAGAAACTCTTAAATAAGTAGATTTGCTTGACTTCCACTTTTCAATGCATTATATTTGCCGGCTCTAATTTAATCCTAACCATATGAAATACAAATTATCAATGTTTAATTTTGCCTTACCAGAAATAAGAATTGCAAAAAAACCTGCGCCTCATAGAGAAGATGCAAAGCTCATGGTTGTACATAAAAATACTGGAGAAATTGAACATAAAAAAGTGGCTGACCTTGAAGATTATTTTGGTGAAGGGGATGTAATTGTTACTAATAACACAAAAGTTTTTCCGGCAAGATTATATGCTAATAAAGAAAAGACAGGAGCTATGATTGAAGTTTTTTTGCTGCGAGAATTGAGCAAAGAAAATAGGCTTTGGGATGTATTAGTTGATCCAGCAAGAAAAATTAGAATTGGAAATAAATTATTCTTTGGTGAAAATGATGAATTAATTGCTGAAGTAATTGACAATACCACATCAAGAGGAAGAACCTTAAGGTTCCTGTTTGACGGCACTCATGAGGAGTTTAAAGAAACAATTACTGCCCTTGGAGAAACTCCAATCCCAAAATATTTAGGGAGGGTGCCTACTGAAGAGGATGCTGAAAGATTCCAAACCATCTATGCTAAAAATGAAGGGGCTGTTTCTGCCCCTTCCGCTGGATTACATTTTAGCAAACTATTAATGAAAAAAATGGAACTTAATGGAGTGGAGTTTGCTGAAACAACTTTACATATTGGCTTAGGAACTTTTAATCAAATTTTGGTGGAAGATTTGTCAAAACATAAAATGGAATCGGAAGAAATTAGTATCCCTTTAAAGGCTGCTGGACAAATTAACACTGGGAAAAGTCAAGGGAAAAAAATCTGTGCTGTTGGCACAACTGTTATGCGTACTCTTGAAAGCTCTGTATCTACTAAAAGTGAAGTAATCCCTTTTGCTGGCTGGACAAATATCTTCTTATTCCCGCCTCATAATTTCCAGATTGCAAATTGTATGCTAACTAATTTTCACCTGCCAAAATCAGCTTTAATGATGCAGGTGGCAGCTTTTTCTGGCTTAGATATATTAAAGATGGCTTACAAAGAGGCAATAAAAAAGAAATATAAATTCCATACTTATGGAGACGCAATGCTAATTATATAACATGCGAAAAGTTGCCTTAATAGTTGCTGGTGGAAAAGGAAAAAGAATGAATACTTTAGTACCTAAGCAGTTTTTACTATTAAACAACTTACCTGTAGTAATGCATATTTTAAAAAAATTTTCTCATTTTGAGAAAACTATTTTAGTTTTACCACAATCACAATTTAATTATTGGGAAGATCTTTGCAATACCCATAATTTCACTCAACCACATACTTTAGTTGAAGGGGGGAAGACTCGTTTTCAATCTGTGAGAAATGGGTTAAAAAAAATAGATAAGAATACTATTATTGCAATTCATGATGGAGTTCGACCTCTTATTTCTAAAAAATTAATTGACCGTTTAATTACTGAACCAAAAAATGGAGTTGGTATAATTCCAATTGTTCCCGTAAAAGATTCTATCCGAAAAATGGATGGAGAAAACTCTATACATATTGACAGAAGCAACTTGTATAAAGTACAAACTCCACAATGTTTTTTAAGTACGGATATAAAGGAGGCATACACTCAAGAATTTTCCGATACTTTTACAGATGATGCTTCTGTATTTGAAGCAAAGGGAGGAAGAATAGCTGCTCTTTTAGGAGAAGAGAAAAATCTAAAAATTACTACCAAAGAGGATTTAACAATTGCTAATAAATTTATGCAATAATGCTAATTTTATCTAAATTCTGAATTAAATTTATACCCGGAATTTTACCCTTTTCAAAAGTTCCTAATTGCTCAAAACCTAAAGCTTCTGCTCCATTTTTACAAGCTATTCTAAGTAGCGTATTCATATCAAAATTAGAATGTTTCTGAATAACTTGTAGTTCCTCTAAAATAGAAAGAGCATCATTAGAAGCTAAACTATCTGTCCCAACGCACAGCTTATCCCTATCAAAAATGGAATAATCTGGTAAGGCATTTTCAATATATAAATTTGCTTTAGGGCAGGTGCAGTAATAGTGATCAGTCATATCTTCTTTTTTAGCAAAGGTATTGTGTACTAGAAGTATTTTTTTTTCTAACTCTTGCAAAATATCAACCGATTTATCTCTATTTCCCCAAATACTTACATTTGCTTCCATTACATTTAACCAAGTGAAAAAAGCACCTTCTTTCTTTTCAAAAAGTTGATTTTCTTCTTGTGTCTCTTGCATATGAATAGTTAATAATTCATCCTCCTCATCAAAAGCATTGTTAATCTTTTTCATTAAAGCTGGAGGAACAGAATAAGGTGAATGTGGAACAATACTCGCTTTTTGATTAGCACCTCTATATTCATTTTTCAGCCCTATTGCTTGGCTAAAGATAACATCAAGCTTATTTACATCTAATCCGAAAATTTCTATAAAATTATAATACTTCAAATTCTCTTTTTGCTTTTGTTCTATCGTATCACTAGTATTACAAATATCGCCAACTGCAACAATTCCATTGTTAATCATTTCTTGTTCTGCTCTTTCAATACCCAATTTTTTAGCGGTATCTGAATAGTTGTCTCTTTGCCTTATTGTATTTAAAAATTCTAAAAAACCTTTTCCTTTTTCAGCATTTCCTTTTAGGTGTGAAAGTTCTAAATGACAATGTGCATTCACAAATCCAGGGCATAGTAATCCTTCAAAAATTTCTAATTTATCTTGATGTACTTCACTCCTATTTTTAAAAATTTCGATAACCTGCCCATCATTAGAAATTTGCAGAACCCCCTCTTTTATTGGAGTAGTATATAATGGAAATAAATAATCAGCTGTTAAAAATCTCATAGCACAAAAGTAATATATCTTTGCAAACGAAATGGAAGAAAAAAAAGACATCAGAAATACAAGTGTTGAGGACTTACAAAAGTTCTGTGCAGAGAATAAGCTACCTAAATTCAGAGCTAAACAAATACAAGAATGGCTATGGAAGAAAAAAGCAGTTTCTTTTGATGAAATGACTTCACTTTCTAAACCCATGCGAGATTTTTTTGCAATCCATTTTATAATTAATGCTGTAAAAATTTACAAAGCAGAAAGAGGCATAGACGGAACAATAAAGTACAGCTTACAGCTACACGACAAACTACTAGTTGAAGGTGTTTTAATTCCTTCTAAGAATCGATTAACAGCCTGTGTATCCTCACAAGTTGGCTGTAGCTTAGCCTGCCAATTTTGTGCTACTGGAACATTAAAATTAGCTCGTAATTTAACAGCTGCAGAAATATATGATCAGGTATTTATACTAAATGAAGAAGCAATTTCTAATTTTGGGAAACCACTTTCTAATATCGTCTATATGGGAATGGGAGAACCTTTGTTAAACTATAATGCAGTATTGGAAAGTATTAATCTTATCACAACTGAAAAAGGGCTTGGTATGTCACCAAAAAGAATTACCGTTTCAACAGCAGGTATTTCTAAAATGATAAAAAAATTAGGAGATGAAGGAGTCCGCTTTAACTTAGCCATCTCATTACATTCAGCAAGCGATAGCAAAAGAGATTTTCTTATGCCTATCAATCAGAAAATTAACCTTAAAGAACTCAGAGATTCTGTGCGTTATTTTTATGATAAAACAGACAGCAGAGTTACTTATGAATATATTTTATTTAAGGATCTTAATGATAGTATTGAAGACGCTCAAAAATTAGTGCAATTTACCAAAGCAAGTCCTTGTAAAATCAACTTAATTGAATACAATTCAGTTGATGATTTGCCATATGAGAAATCATCTAATAGGGTTACTAAACAATTCATGAAATACCTGGAAGAAAACAACATGCTTGTTACCCTAAGAAAAAGTAAAGGAAAAGATATTAATGCTGCTTGCGGACAATTAGTAAACAAGCTACAATAACTTTTTAACAAAGTCTTTTATACTATTTTATAGATAACAAAAATCGTATATTCGCAACTCTAGTCCACACTTATATTGTTAATACTAAAGAACATAAAATCCCCTATTCTTGAAGAAATGAATTTGTTTGAAAGCAAGTTCAGAAACTCTTTACAAAGTAATGTTTCATTACTTGATAGGATAATGCATTATATCATTAAACGAAAAGGGAAAAAAATGCGCCCTATGTTTGTTTTCCTATCCGCCAAGCTTTTTGGTAATTTTAAAGAGAGTACTTACCGTGCAGCTTCAATGATTGAACTATTACATACCGCAACTCTAGTGCATGATGATGTTATTGATGAGGCAAATTTTAGAAGAGGTTTCTTCTCTATAAACGCTCTTTGGAAAAATAAGATTGCTGTATTAGTAGGTGATTTTTTACTTAGCAGAGGTTTACTGTTAGCGGTAAAACATGAAGAGTTTGGGCTCTTAAAAATAATGAGTACTGCCGTGCAAGATATGAGTGAGGGGGAGCTATTACAAATTGAAAAAGCAAGAAAATTAGATATAACAGAAAAAGTGTATTTTGATATTATTCGCCAAAAAACCGCAACATTAATTGCTGCTTGTTGTGCTAGTGGTGCTAACTCGGTTGGTCAAAATAAGGAAATCGTAGAAAAAATGAGGTTGTTCGGAGAAAAAGCAGGAATAGCTTTTCAGATAAAAGATGATTTGTTCGACTATATACAAAACCCTTTAATTGGGAAGCCAACCGGTATTGATATCCGAGAACAAAAAATGACACTTCCTTTAATTTACACCTTAAACTCTGTTGATAAAAAATTAAAAGCCAAAATAATTAATACCATTAAAAATTACCATAAAGATGATAAGAAAGTCGCAGAAGTTATTGCTTTAGTAAAAGAAAATGGTGGATTAGAATATGCTAAAAAAATAATGAATAGTTACCATAAATCCGCACTTGATATTTTAACTGCTTTTGAAGATAATCAGGCAAAAAAATCATTAATCCTATTATTAGACTATGTTGTGAATAGAAAAAAATGATACCAAAAGAAACAATCGATTTAATATTTGAAACTGCTCGAGTTGAAGAAATTGTGGGCGACTTTGTGGCGCTTAAAAAAAGAGGCGCAAACTATATTGGAAACTGCCCTTTCCATAATGAAAAAACACCTTCTTTTACCGTATCTCCTTCCAAAGGAATTTACAAGTGTTTTGGTTGTGGAAAGGGGGGAAACAGCATCAACTTTGTAATGGAAATTGAACATTTTAACTATCCTGAGGCTTTAAAATTTGTAGCTAAAAAATATAATATTGAAATTGAGGAAGAAGAAATGACCTCTGAACAATTAGAGCGTGCCAACGAAAAAGACAGTCTATTTATCGTCTCAAATTTTGCAAATGATTATTTCCAAGCTATGCTTTGGGAATCCGAGGAGGGGAAGGCCATTGGGCTTAGTTATTTTAAAGAAAGAGGTTTTACTGAAGAAATAATAAAGAAGTTTGAGTTAGGTTACAGCCCTAAAGCAAAGGATGCTTTTAGCCAAACTGCACTAAAAAAAGCGTACGACAAAGAGGTGCTTGTTTCTTCTGGTTTGTCCTTAATTAATGAGCATTCAGGGGAAATTATGGATCGTTTTAAAGAGCGAACCATATTTCCTATTCAATCCTATTCAGGGCGAACCTTAGGATTTGGGGGTAGGGCATTTAATGCTAATGCAAAAGCAAAATATTTAAACTCTCCTGAAACATTAATCTACCATAAAAGTAAGGTTTTATATGGACTAAATTTTGCTAAAAATGCAATTGGGAAAGAAGGGGTGTGCTATATCGTTGAAGGATATACTGATGTAATTTCAATGCACCAAAGTGGAATAGAAAATGTTGTTTCAGCATCAGGAACTGCTTTAACCTTAGCGCAAATTAAACTCATTAGTCGCTTAGCTCAAAATGTAGTTTTGCTTTTTGATGGCGATAATGCAGGAATAAAAGCCACCTATAAATCGATTAATATGGTTTTAAAGGAAGGTCTGAATGTTAAAATCGCTACTTTCCCTGAAGGAGATGACCCTGATTCTTTGTCTAAGAAATTATCTACTGAAGAATTTAAAAGATTCCTAAATAATGAGGCTATTGATTTTATTGATTATAAAATCAAAATATCACAATTAGAATCTATGTCCGACCCAACTAAAATTACAACCATTAAACGTGATATCATAGAATCAATCTCTTGTATTGCTGATAGCTTAAATCGCTCACAATACTGTAAAACCTACAGTAAAAAATTGGAAATTCCTGAGGAAACGCTTTTAATTGAAGTTGCAAAAACAAAATCAAGTACTAGTAAATTTGAACCATCAAGTCTAAAGGTAAAAAGTGAGACTTCATCCCAGAATAAAAAGAAAGAAAAACTAAGTCCGACAGAAAAACTATTTAAACTGGAAGAAGAAGTGTTACGCATATTGATAAATTATGGGAATGATACGTTTACTATAGAGGGAGAAATAGAAAGCGTTGCCTCATTAATTATTAGTGACCTGGATGCTGATGATATTTTATTTACGCATGCTAATTTTAATGAAATGTATAGTGAAATAATTACAGTAATTAAGGAAAAAGGAATTATTGATTTACAATATTTTATTAACCATCCAAATCAAGAAATAAGTAGAAAATCTATTGATTTAATAAGTAACAAACATAGCATTAGCGACAATTGGGTAGATAGACATAAAATCTATACCGGTAGGGAAGATGAAAAAATGAGAAAGACTACTGAAAAAGCAATCCTCGCCTTAAAAAAAGGACATGTTGACAAGCAGATTGCTGATTTGCAAGAACAAATAAAAGATGGTAGTATTGATCTAAATGGAATCAAATTGCTAAGTAATCTGACTAAGATTAAAACAAAAATTTCAAAATCCTTAGGAAGAAATGTGGGTTAGATTATTAATATTATTCTATTGCGGCTTACTTCTATTTTCAAGTAACGCTCAAAACCCTAATATTGAAAGGTCTGGAGATATTCTAGAAATGGTGTTGCCAGGAGCTGCATTCGTATCTACCTTCATTTGGAAAGATCAACAAAAAGCACCTATGCAATTTATTAAAACTATGGGAACTTCTTTTGTAATTACTCATGCAATAAAAAGACTAATAAATAAGCAGCGACCAAACGGAGGAAACTACAGCTTCCCTTCTGGGCATACCTCAGCGGCCTTTACTGGAGCAGCTTTTATTGAAAGAAGGTATGGGCTAAAATTAGGAATTCCCACTTATTTATTAGCCTCTTATGTGGGATGGACGAGAATTGAATCCAACTATCATGATAATTGGGATGTATTGGGGGGTGCTATTGTTGGAATTGGGAGTGCATACCTCTTTACAAAACCCTTTACAAATACCGATTTAGAGTTAGGGTACTTTAATAAAAATCCCGCCTTAAGCCTTACTCTGCACCTTTAAGTCACGTAATCGCAACTGCAAACTTTTCTTGCCATTCCATTCATTTTCATCAATAGAATAACAGATATCAAAAGGCTGATTATCTTTGATTAATTCAAAGAACCCACCCATATTAAAACCAATTCCTGCAATAGAACTATTCCTTCTTTTTGCATTAATTCTTAAGTGTTTTTTTTCTTCACCCACTTGCTTCCCATAGCCATTATCAACCACAGCCTTACTTACAAAAATGGGGGCTGAATTTTTAGGCCCAAATGGAGAAAATTGCTTTATTATTCTATATAATTTATCGTCTATATCATCAATGTCAATCTCTTTATCAATATTAATTTTTGGGGTAATCTGATCATCCGTAATCCTTTCACTTACTACTTTTTCAAATTCATAAATAAATTGTGCTAAATTTTCTTTTTTGATACTCAAACCTGCAGCATATTTATGTCCGCCAAACTTTTCACATAAATGAGAACATTTTGAAATCGCATCATACAAATCAAAATCATGAACTGAACGAGCAGAACCCGTAAAAACTCCATCCTTTTTTGCCAATACAATAGTAGGCTTGTAATTAGCCTCTATCAATCTTGACGCAACAATTCCAATCACCCCCTTATGCCAATCTTCACTATACACAACGGTTGATTTCTTTGTTTCATCAATCATTTCCAATGCCTCTTTAGTTATGATTTGATCTAAACCCTTTCTAGTAACATTATTTTCCTCAATTTTTTCAGCCAATAACTTAGCTTTCTCATATTCTTTTTCTACCAAAATCTCCACTGCTTTTTTTGCATGCTCAATCCTACCAGCAGCATTAATTCTTGGTGCAATACCAAATACAACATCATTAATTGTAACGCCTTTTGTTTTGTTTGCAATATACATCAAGGCTTTTATCCCATTCCTAGGATTAGAGTTTATCTGTTGTAGCCCATAGAAAGAAAACACCCTGTTTTCTCCAGTCATTGGTACAATATCGGCGCCAATACTTACGACTAATAAATCCATATATTCTATAATTTCTGAAAAGCTAATATTGTTTTTTTTACTGAAAGCCTGTATTAACTTAAATCCTACTCCACACCCAGAGAGCTCCTTATATGGATAATTACAATCTATTTGCTTTGGATTAAGTATCGCTATTGCATCAGGCACTTTTTCTGCAGGATTATGATGATCACAAATAATAAAATCAACTCCTTTTGAATTTGCATAATCAACTTGAGTTACAGCACGAATACCACAATCTAAAGCGATTATTAGAGTAAAATTATTTTCCTTAGCATAATCAATACCTTTTAAAGAAATGCCATACCCCTCATCATAACGACAAGGAACATAATATTCAATTTCAATCCCTTGTTTTTTAAGAAAGGAATACATCATGGCTACTGAAGTTGTTCCATCAACATCATAATCTCCATACACCAAAACCTTTTCTTTTTTAACAATAGCCAATTCAATTCTATCTACTGCTTTTTGCATGCCCTTCATCAAAAATGGGTCGTATAAATGAGATATCTCTGGTCGAAAAAATAATTTAGCTTGCTCAAAAGTTGTAATCCCTCTTAGCACCAAAAGATGTGCGATAATCTCACTTACATTTAAAGCTTTAGCTAATTCAGTCACTACTACACTATCTGAACTTAATATACTCCAATTTTTCTGCATTATTTCCGCATTATTTTGGTTTGATTAAGAATAGAATATTTATGAATTAAGGTAAAAATCTCTTCTACCATTTGCTCGTCTAATGTTAATAGCTTTGCATTTTCTTTTCTAGTATTTAAAATTTCAAGCCACCTTTCTATCTGAAATATAGTTAATCTATTTTCATGTTTAAAATTAGCTATTTGCTCAACTATCCCTTTTCTATTATTTAGTAAATTAATAATCTTTTTATCAAAAGCATCAATCTGATTTCTAAAATTGAGTAGCCGACCTTTAAATTTTTCATCCCTTAATTTAGCATCTCTCAACACTAAATTTTGCATAATATTTTTTAATGATTCAGGCGTAATTTGTTGTTCTGCATCGCTTAACGCTAAAGATGGGCTATTGTGCGTTTCTATCATTAATCCATCCAAATTAATATCCATAGCGGTTTGAGCAATATCTTCAATTAATGTCGCCTTTCCGGCAATATGACTAACGTCGCAAATAATTGGTAAATCCTCAGCTTCCTTTCTTAATTTTATTGGCAACTCCCATTTAGGGTCATTTCTAAAAACTGATTTTTCATAACTATAAAATCCTCTATGAATTGCAACTAATTGTTTTATCGCTACTTTATTTAAGCGTTCAAAAGCTCCTATCCATAATCCTAATTCAGGATGGATAGGATTCTTTACAAAAACAGGAATATCAACTCCTTTCAGTGCTTCTGCAATTTCTTGTACATAAAACGGATTTACTGTTGTTCTTGCTCCGATCCAAAGCATGTCTATGTCATACTCGAGACAAAGCTCGACATGCTTAGGTGTCGCAACCTCAGTAGCTACTTTTAATCCGCATTCTAATTGTACTTTATTTAACCATTTTAAAGACCTGAGTCCAACTCCTTCAAAAGAATTTGGTTTTGTCCTAGGTTTCCAAACGCCTGCTCTAAAAACATCTATAGTATCTTTTAAGTTGTGTGCAATTGCTAATACTTGCTCTTCAGATTCTGCACTACAAGGTCCCGAAATTAAATAGGGTTTGTTATGAATGAATTTTTTAATCTCCATTATTTGCCAGCAATAATAATTACAAATTCTCCTTTCGGTTTCTTCTGCTCAAAATGTTGTA
>MDTG01359770.1_pt1 | contig 11186 bp, 11 predicted proteins | sample 811421 | NCBI WGS metagenome assembly MDTG01 (sample SAMN05326645, study PRJNA326480) | marine metagenome | isolation source: seawater | place: Pacific Ocean: South East | collected 2011
CAATCGGTAAAAATTTATTAAAATCTTCTACTTGCTTTATTCCATTTTGTCCAACATTAGCATCTATATTAATTAAAATTGTGATATCATTAGTAATTTTAGATATTACTCTATAAACTTTCTCTAACTCCTTCATTAAATTTTCAGATGTATGTAATCGCCCTGCAGTATCAATTATTACATAATCATTATTTTTTGCATCTCCAGATTTAACGCCATCAAACGCTATAGATGCTGGATCATTAGTTTTATTATTTGAAATAAACTCAACATTGATTTTATTAGCCCAAATTTTTAATTGCTCTACAGCTGCAGCTCTATATGTGTCAGCAGCAACAAGGGATACTTTATTATTTTTATGTTTTAAAAAATTAGCTAACTTTGCAGAGCTCGTTGTTTTACCTGCTCCATTAACGCCAATCATTATAATATTTTTTTTAATTTTATTTTTTTTATCTAGTGTTAAAATATTTTTAATTTCTGATTTAAGAGATTCAATCAAATTTGAATTTTTATTTTCTTTTAAAGAATTAACAAGCTTATTTGTAACACTCCAACTTATATCAGCAGATAGTAAACAATCTTCAATTTCCTCAAAATTAAATTTCGAAGTTTCTGAAGAACGAAAAATTTCAGATAATCTGCCACTGATTTTTTCTCTTGTGTTAGATAATTTTTTAAAAAAATTCATTTCAACTTCTTATTTAAGTCATATATATAAAAATACGTACTCAAAATCATCATAAAAACTGAACAACAATACAAAATATATGCAATAAATTGATTAATATCATAAATATACAGAATAATCATTACCATTGATATAAATACAAAAATTTTACCAAATATATTAGCCTGATTAACATAGTCTTTATAAAAAAGCATATATAAAGAAAAAGAAATCAAAATCAGATCTCTTATTACTAATAAAATATAGAAAATTAAAAATGGATTAATCGTAAAGTCAGTATCAAATTGAAATTTGTCAATTAGATAAATTAAAACAACCATAAAACAAACTTTATCAGCAACAGGATCAATAATTTTTCCGAAGTCAGTAACGCAATTAGAGAGTCTAGCAAAGTATCCATCAAAAATATCCGATAAAAAAATATAAAAAATGGTCAAAATTGAATACAGCTTGTAACTTGAATCATAATTCATTTTTTCAAAACAAATAATTAAAAAAATTGCTGCAAATATTCTTGAAATACTTAAAAAATTTGCAAAATTATAAATTGTTTTTTCTTTGACCTTTATTTTATTCATTTAATATTTTCTTTTTTTATTAAACTCAACAATTTGAATCAAACTATCTTTATAAGAAGAATTTGGAAACTTATCTAGTATACCAATAGCATTTTTAGATAATTCATTAATTTTATTTTCCGTATAATCAATACCACCATAGTTTACTATCATTCTTTTTAAATTTGACATATCTTTAACTTTAATATTATATTTAAGTTTACTTAGAATTTTCTTCCTTTCACTTGGATTAACTGATTCAAGCATATAAATATAGGGCAATGTTAGCATATTTTTTTTTATATCTAGAGATGATGGCTTACCAGTATCTTTAATATTTCCGACAATATCAAAAAGATCATCTTTTAGTTGATAACAAATTCCTAGTAATTCTCCAAACTGCCTTAAATTTTCTGCACATTCATTATCTGTATTAATACTTCTATATCCAAAATAACATGATGATGAAATTAAAGAAGCTGTTTTATCACTAATCATTTTAAAATATATTTCTTCACTCATATTTTTATTATAAGATTTTTCAATCTGCAAAATCTCACCTTCACTCAGTCTCTTAGATAGTGATGATAATTCTCTAATGCTACTAATATCATCTAATGAAGCAGTATTAATTAGAGCTTTAGAAAACATATAATCTCCTACAAGAATTGTTAATTTATTTTTCCATATTTTATGTACGGCAGGCCACCCCCTTCTTAAATCTGATTCATCAACAACATCATCATGCAAAAGTGTCGCTACATGTAAAATTTCAACAATTGATGCAGATAGATATGTATTTTCGTTACTTTCATTTCCATGTAGCTTTGAACATAGTATAGATAAAATAGGTCTAAACTGCTTCCCCTTTAACTTTACTATATAATTAATTACATAATTTATCAACTTTACATCAGACTCTAGTGTTGATTTAAAAAATGAATTAAATTCTTTCAACTCATTGGATATAGGCAATGAGATATCCTTTATAATATTAGATTTAATCATTTTTAAAAAAAATTTTAATTATAAATATAGTCATTTCATATAAGATTATCATTGGTAATGCAACTAAAAACTGACTGAATGGATCAGGAGGCGTCAAAAATGCTGCTAAAATAAAAAAACCTATAATAACATATGACCTTTTATTTTTCAATGTTGTTATATCTAAAATTCCTATTTTGGCTAAAAGTAATAATAAGATCGGAACTTGATATATTGTAGATGAAATCAATAAAATCCAACATAAATATATTAAATAATTTTCTAATGTATAATTTAAAGAAACAGAACCTAACAAATCAAATGAGATACTATTGAAAAAATTTACTGATGTTGGAATTAATATAAAATATCCAAATAAAATCCCTATTAAAAATAAAAAAATTGAAAAAACAACAAAGATAAGAACCTTTATAAAACTCAAATTACTTTTAAAAGCTGGCTTAAGAAACATTAATATATTATAAAACAAAATAGGAAATGAAAAAACTATGCCTGAAAAAATAGCTATATTAATTTTAATCATAAACATAGTCGTTATATAAATAACTTGGAAATCTGAAACACTAGATTTAGAAGAATTAAGTAGAATTTCAATTATTTTTTCTGAGTATATATAACCTAATAATGAAAAAAAAATTATTGTAAAAAAAACTGTTAACAATCTTGATCTTAATTCAGCAAGATGTTCAAAAAATGTCATTTCAGAATTCATCATATTGATTTTAGATCTTTGATAATTGCATTAATCGGCTTCTTTTTCTTAGTTTTTTTATTAAGTTCATTATTTAAAAAATCTTTTCTTTTCTTATTCCAAAATTCAGAAAGAAAATCTTCAACAAGTCTATTTTTTATATTTTTTATAAATCTATGATTTTTTTTATTTAATAAATCATTTGAACTAATAAGATAATTTTGATGATTGAAAATTTGTTTTCCTAATTCATCAATTCCTTCACTTTTAATTGCAATTGTTTTAACTATTGAAGGTTTCCAATGTTTTTTTTCTACCATAGACAACATATTAGATAAAAATAAATACAGTTTATCAGAATCCTTTCTATCATATTTATTTATAATATATATATCTGCTATTTCAATTAAGCCCGCTTTCATGATTTGTATATCATCACCAGACTCAGGGACAAGAGTAACAAGGACGGTATCAACTGATTCTACTACATCTAACTCAACTTGTCCGACACCAACTGTTTCAAAAATTATTATATCATATCCAGCATACTCTAAAATATCAGATATATAATTAATATTATTTGATAAACCTCCTTTACTACCTCTAGTAGCTAAACTTCTAATATAGACACCAGAATCTTTATGGAATTCATTCATTCTAATTCTATCACCCAAAACAGCTCCACTTGTAAAGGGACTAGTTGGATCAACTAATAAAACACCTACTTTTTTATTTAATTTTCTAAAATATTTTATTAGCTCATTTGTGATAGAGCTTTTACCGGCACCAGGAGGACCAGTTATTCCAATTCTATAGGAGTTGTTTGAGTCTAAAGTAAATAAATTAAATAATTCAAAATCACCATCTTCAACAAGTGAAATTGCTCTTGCAATATACTTGTTTTTTTTTGAATTAAGGCCTGATAATATTTTTTGATACACGATATGCTTATCTAAAAAATCTTTTAAAATGAGTATAATCAGGAATAACAACAGTATGCCCATGTTTTCTTAGCATATTCCTATCTTCGAATAATTTCAAAATTCTAGATACAGTTTCTCTAGATGTTCCAGACATATTAGCAATATCTTGTTGAAATGGCAAATTTTCTATAGTAACCTTACCCTTTCTAATAACCCCCATTTCTTCAGCTAAATTCAGTATTGAAACCCCTATTCGATGCTCAGCGTCTGATAATGAAAGTGCTTCAATATGAAGATCTGACTTTCTTATTCTTTTAGCAAGTTGGCTCATTAATGCATACGAAACTTTAAAATTATTTTTTAGTAATGCCAAAAAGTCATTACTTTTCATTGTAAGTAATTCACAATTCTCTTGCGCTAGAGCATTGGCTGAACGCGCTTCTCCATCTATAACAGACATTTCACCAAAAATCTCATATTTCCCCATCAATGCTAAGATTACCTCTTTACCTTCGTCATTTACTCTAGTAATTTTAATAGTACCTTTAGCAACAATAAAAATAGTATCTCCAAATTCTTCTTCTAAAATTATCATACTACCTTTAGGATAACTTCTTTTATTGAAAAATTTTTCTATGTTTAATAACTCGCTTTCATTCAAATCGCAAAATATTGAAACATTAGATAATATTTCACTTGACATAATAATCTCCCTAACTGTTTATATTAAATTCAAATTATTTAATCAACAATTTATCAATTATTTTGTAAAAAAAATAATTATATATTGAAAATATATGTTATTTGTTTAAATTTCACGGTTATTAATAAACAAATTAAATAATTATGAGTGCAAAAGGTTCAGAGTTAAAAAGAGTTAGACAATCAAGAAAAGCCAATGCTTACAACAAACATTACAAATCAATGATGAATAACGCTATAAATAAATTTATGTCTTCATCAAAAGAAGATGCAAAAAAAATGCATCCTGAAGTAGTAAAATTAGTTGATAAAATAGCGAGTAAAGGTATAATCCATAAGAATAAGGCAAATAATAAAAAGTCTAAACTATCTTCTTATTTAAATAAGAAATAAGTCTTATTTAAAATTTATTTTTCTATAGTTAGGCGAATCTTTCGTCATATTTATATCGTGAGGATGACTTTCTATAATACCTGATGAAGTGATTTGTATAAATTCAGACTTATCCCTAAATTCAAGAATATTTTTTGAACCACAGTATCCAAGACTAGCCTTTATACCACCAACAAGCTGAAGCACAGTTTCTTCCAATTCACCTTTATATGGAACCAAACCTTCTATACCTTCAGGCACAAGCTTTTTTGACTCATTCATATCTTGAAAATATCTATCATGGCTTCCTCTTTTCATTGCTGCAACAGAACCCATTCCTCTATAAGATTTATAACTTCTATCTTCCCATAGGACAACTTCACCTGGACTTTCTTTTGTTCCAGCAAAGATACTCCCTAACATAACAGCATCTGCTCCAGCAGCTAAAGATTTAGCTATATCACCTGAAAATCGCATACCACCATCTGAAATTATTTTCTTATCATTTTTCAACCCTATTTCGACACAATCCATTACTGATGTTAATTGTGGCACACCTACACCCGCTACAATTCTTGTTGTGCAACTTGATCCTGCTCCAATACCTACTTTGACTATATCAACACCATTATCTATTAATGCTTGAGTTGCTTCAGGAGTAGCAACATTACCAGCAATTAGATCAATTTCAGGAAATTTAATTTTAATTTTACTTACTACATCTAAAACACTTTGGGAATGACCATGAGCAGTATCTACAACAATTGCATCAACATGCTTTTCAACCAAAGCTGAAACTCTATCAATAGTAGATGATGCAACACCGACAGCAGCTGCAGTAATTAATCTGCCATGTTTATCTTTAGTTGCATAAGGATATTTTTCATTTTTCTGAATATCTTTAACTGTAATTAAACCACATAATGAACCATCAGAATTCGTTACTAATAATTTTTCTATACGATGTTTTTGCAAAACCAACTTCGCATCTTCTAATGTTGTCCCTTTAGGAACAGTAACAAGATTATCAGATGTCATTCTTTCTCGAACTTTTAATTCATGATCATTTTCGAATCTTATATCTCTGTTTGTAAGTATACCTACTAATTTACTTTTTTCCATAACGGGGACACCTGAAATTTTATATCTTTTCATTAGATGCAATGCCTCAGCAATACTCATTTCAGAATTAATAGTTATAGGATCTAATATCATTCCACTTTCTGAACGCTTAACTTTATCAACTTCTAATGCTTGATCATCAATACTTAAATTTTTATGTATTACACCCATTCCGCCTTCTCTTGCCAATGAAATAGCCATTTCACTTTCAGTTACAGTATCCATTGCAGCACTAAGAAAAGGGATATGTAATTTTATATTTTCTGAAAGAGCTGTCTCTAAAGACACATTCTTAGGTAAAACATTAGAGTATTTAGGTTTTAATAAAACATCATCAAATGTTAAGGCCAATTTTATATTTTTATTCATCATAATAAATTATTGTTTTTATTTACTTCTTTCAAAATAGCTCCATCATTTACTAATAATAAAATTTCATCTAAATCATCCTTTAAAAATCTATCTTTTGACAAAAATGGAACCTTGCTTCGAATTAATTTATGTATAAAAATTAATTTTTCTGCAGGTTTTAATTCTTTCCTAAAGTCTATTCCTTGACTAGCAGCAAGAAATTCAATTGCTAAAATTGAAGAATAATTATTAACCGACTCTAATAATTTTCTACCAGAATAAGGAGCCATACTTACATAATCTTCTTGATTTGAACATGTAGGGATAGAATCTGTAGATGATGGATTTGCTAAAACTTTATTTTCTGAAGCTAAGGCAGCTGCTGTGACTTGGAGCATCATAAAACCAGAATTCAAACCTGGGTTATCAATTAAAAATTTTGGCAAGCCATAATCACCAGATAATAAAGCAAATATTCTTCTTTCAGATATATTTGATATTGAAGCTAACGATATAGCAGCAATATCTAAGGCATGTCCAATTGATTCAGCATGGAAATGTCCAGCAGAAATAATTTCTTCATCATCTAAAAAAACTAAAGGATTATCACTAACTGAATTTATTTCAGTATTAATCTGTTTACAAGAAAACTCTATTAAATCTCTACAAGAACCATGAACTTGAGGAATACATCTTATGCTATATATGTCTTGAACTCTAGCGCTATCAGAATGATGTTCTGCGATTTCACTATTTTTTAATAAATTAATTATATTTTTACTAACATTTAACTGACCATTAAATGGTTTTAATTTATTAACCTTTTCGAGAAATGGCTTCTTAATAGCCATCATTGCTTCAATAGTCATTGAAGCAGCAACATCAGACAGCTTCATTAATTCATTTATTTTATAAAGGCAATAAACTCCATATGCAGTAGAAAATTGAGTACCATTAATCAATGCCAAACCTTCTTTTGGGCCTAATTCAACTTTATTTAAAATATTTTTTTTTAAAACTTTATTTGTATCAACAAAATTTGAACCATCACTTAATTTTCCGAGTCCCAAAAGAGGCAATGACATATGAGCAAGAGGAGCTAAATCACCACTTGCCCCAACAGAACCTTTCATTGGTACATAAGGAATTAAATTATTATTAAACAGATATAATAAAAATTCAACAATACTTATTGAAATTCCACTATTACCTTTAGAAAAAGAAATAATTTTTAATAGCATCATAATTTTAACAATAATCTTAGGACAAGCAGGACCTAATCCAACAGCATGAGATAAAAGTAAATTTTCTTGCAATTTAAATAAATTTGATTTTTGAATAGGAATTTGACTAAGTTTACCAAATCCAGTATTAATTCCATAAATAGAATCATCTGATAAAGATAACTTTTCAACTAAATCTCTAGATTTTTTAATTTTTCTTACTACATCTTCTGATAATTCAATTTTACAATCACTATTACACCACGAAAAGATATCAATCAAACTATATTCTTTATTTTCAATTATTATTCTATTCATAATCAAACACCTGCAAAAACTTTTAAAACATCAATTGCTAATGAAGGCTTCTTATAAACTGCATGTTTAAAAATAGAACTTAAAGTTCTTTTATTTTCAGGAATTTTAGAAACTTTTTCTGCTATATAACTTAAGTCATCATCTTCAAGTCGATGAATCGAATCTTTTATTCTGTAAAATCGATTATGATTATTGCCAAATTCCTTAAACATTCTTTTTGGATATTTCATTAAAAACTGTTTTGAAAAATCACTTTTCTCTAATGCTTTTGAAGCAATTTGACCAGCTATTTTCCCACCTCTCATTCCAGAAGCTATACCACCACCTGTCATAGGGTTAATTTGATGCGCGGCATCTCCAACCAACATTAAACCATTATTTATAGGTTCTGGCATTGGCTTAGGACATGACACACCTCCACAAACTGTAGTTAAAATAGATACTTCTGGATAAAAGGTATTAATAAAATCATCTAAATAAGATTTTGCACTCTTACCATTCTTTGCATAGTTTCCACTTATACCTATACCAATATTTGCACTTCTATCACCCTTTGGGAAAATCCATAAATATCCACCTGGAGCATAATTCTTGCCTACAAACATAATCATTTTATCTTGAGATATATCTATATTACTAACCGAATATTGCACACAAGACTCCATATCTTTAAGCCTTACTTTAGTTTTAATACCTCCCCATCTTCCAATACGTGACTCTATGCCATCAGCTCCAATTACTATTTTAGATTTGACCTCTAAAATGTCATCAAAATATTTTATTTTAACACCACAAGCATAATCATTTTCAATAATTAAATCATTGACATAACATCTTGTAAATACTTCAGCTCCTTCATTGACGGCGATTTTAGCTAAATCATAATCAAAAACTCTCCTATTAAGGATATATCCTGTTTCATTCTTGAAATCTACATTAATTCTATGATTTTTAGGGGACACCAAAGTCGCACCCTTAATTTCTGCAGCAATCCAATTCTTTTTTGGTTTAAAGTATTGATTTAATCCATTATAACCTATTGCTTCGCCACATCTTACAGGATAACCAATATCTCTATCTTTTTCAAAAACACAAACCGAATATCCTGCTTTTGCAATTTCATAAGCAGCCATTGAACCGGATGGACCGCCACCAACAACAATTACATCATAGAAAGATTTAATTTTCAATTTTCAATACCTCAATTGGACAAATATAAACACAAAGATTGCAATCAATACATTTTGGATGTTCAATACCGATTTCATTGTGATCTAATTCAATACAATCAGCAGGACAAACTGTAACACAAGAACCACAATAATCACACTTATCTTCAATTATTTTAATCATTTTCTACCAAAAATGTTGGATAATGCAGCTCAAATCTATGCCAATAATAGTATTTACTTAAATAAAAAACTATTCCACAAATAATAAAAAGAATTGGATAAATAGTTAAAGTAAAAAAATTCAAAATAAAAATAGGGTATCGAATTGCCCTTAAAATATCTTTTTTTTGACAACGAATTAGAGCATAGATAAAAAATGGTATTGAACAAATTGTAGAAGTTGTAGCTAAAGGATCATTTAAATAAAATCCTATAAAAAATGCTAATATTACTAATACAAGTGAAATCAGAACAGTAACAAGCTTTGAGTATTTAATAACAAATGTAATTTTATTGTATTTCTTATCACCTTTAACATCAGGAATATCAGTTAAGAGAACAACAGACAAGTAACTTAACAGGTAAGGAATAATACTTATAAAAAAGTTAGATTTTATAATTGATTTTGATATAAAAAAATAACTTTCATTAGTATGTGTATATATCCAACCACTTATTATAAACAAAAAACCAACAATCAAGTTGCAAAAAGGACCTAAAAGCGGTCTTTTCTTCCAACCAAATTTTTCATGATTATAAATCAAATCCCAAAATAAAAATATTAGAATACCAATTATAAGATTATATATATTTGTTAATGCTAATAATAAAACACCAACAACAATCGAAATTTTATAACATTTACTTGATATATTTTTTATATAAGAATTATTTAAAACAAATATTTTTTTGTTAAAATTATCTATATCTAAATCATCTATTTGATTTTTAATTAGCGATGCACCTGATATCATGCTTATTCCAATAAAAAATATTAATGTTTTTAAGTCAAAAGTAAAAATCCATTGAGGATAACTTTTAATTTCAATACTTCCAATATACATTCCAATTACTATCATTAACCAAATAGCAAAAAACATAATAGGTCTAAAAATAAATAGCATGTCAAAGTACTTAACAATTTTCTTATGAATTGGATGATATTTAAAGAAATTTTTAATCAATTTATGAACTTCTAATTTTTTTAAGTTTAGATAAATAAGTTTCAGATACACCCCCTGTTATATATTTACCATTAAAGCATGAACAATCAAAATCTTTAATATTTTTATTCCCCAAACTAACTGCATCAATAAGATCTTCTAAATCTTGATAGATAAGTTTGTCAGCACCAATCAATTCAGATATCTCATCAACAGTTCTATTATAAGCAATTAATTCCTCAACATACGGCATATCAATACCGTATACATTCGGATACTTTATAGGTGGGGATGCACTTGCAAAATAAACTTTTTTTGCACCTGCATCTCTAGCCATTTGAATAATTTGCTTACTCGTATTCCCTCTAACTATTGAATCATCAATTAATAAAACATTTTTTCCATTAAATTCCAAATCAATTGTATTGAGTTTTTGTTTTACAGATTTTTTTCTAATTTTTTGTCCAGGCATAATAAAAGTTCGACCTATATATCTATTTTTAACAAATCCTTCCCTTAATTTTTTATTTAATTCTATACTCAAAGGAAGTGCGCTTGTTCTGCTCGTTGCAGGTATTGGTATAACGACATCAATATCATTCAATTCTTTAGTTGATAATTCTTTTTTAATTTTAATTGCTAATTTTTTCCCCATCGACAATCTGCTTTTATATACATTTATTTTATCCATCACACTATCAGGCCTAGCTAAATAAACATACTCAAAAATACAAGGACTTTTAGATTTAGATTGATTATAATTATGAAATGATATATTTCTATCATAATCTATAAAAACACATTCGCCTGGTTCAATATCTCTTTCAACTTTATATCCTAAACAATCTAAAGCGACACTTTCAGATGCAATCATAAATCTTTTAGAATCTTTA
>MDTG01227122.1_pt1 | contig 11185 bp, 5 predicted proteins | sample 811421 | NCBI WGS metagenome assembly MDTG01 (sample SAMN05326645, study PRJNA326480) | marine metagenome | isolation source: seawater | place: Pacific Ocean: South East | collected 2011
AGATAATTGCACTCACGGAACCTCTAAAGTTAAACACACGATAAGGCTGATAATGGAATGACAAAACCTAGAATGATCATCGTGGAAGACGATTTGAAGCTTCAAAGAATGTTGCAAGACTACTTCATCGTGCAAGATTTTGACGTCTCGGTACTCGATGATGGCAGCGACGCTACACAGACTATCCTCGCTGAACAACCAGACATTGTATTACTGGACCTGATGCTTCCTGTAAGCGACGGACTTACAATCTGCCGACAGACGCGTACACATTACAAAGGTAAAATCCTGATGCTCACTGCTAGCGACGACGACTTTGATCATGTCGCAGGATTAGAGACAGGGGCTGATGACTATGTCACCAAGCCAATCAAACCAAGAGTTCTGCTTGCAAGAGTTCGTTCATTATTACGCCGCCAAGACACTAGTACCGCTTCAGCCGATGACTCAGACAGCCTACAATTCGATCAACTGGTGTTAAAAAACACCTATAAGAAGTGCGAACTGGCGGGTGAGGTTTTGTCACTGACCGACAGTGAATTTGACCTACTTTGGCTATTAGCGAGTAACCCTGATACACCATTATCACGTGACTACTTGACACAAACCTTGCGTGGTATTGAATATGACGGCATTGATCGAACCATTGATAACAAGATCGTACGCCTGAGAAAAATACTGGGGGACGACCATGCGCCAGCAGAAAAGATTCAGACCATTCGCGGTAAAGGTTACTTATTTGTTTCCACCGCTTGGCATTAACCTCGCTCAGTACGAGCGTAAGGAAAGAGAACAATTATGCGACGTATCTATTTGGAGTCCCTAATAGGGCTGTTAGTTTGTTTTATGGCAGGTATTATCGCCTATGAAATCAGTGTCTATCAGCTCAATACTGACTACGAATATGTACTGCAAGATTATGAAGCGGCAGCCCACCAGCAACTCATAGAAAACATCGCAAAGAATCAAGGGCTTGAAGCTGCTCATCAAGCCATAAATCAGTTTGTCGAAACCACACGAAACAAGCTAGTGACCTTCAGCCCAGATGATGAAATGCCAGGCCCCGTTTCAGAGTTCTTCACCGCCAACCCGAATACCTTTATCTTTCACGATGACGAACGTGACCTATGGTTTCGCTTAGCAAACAGTAACAACACTTATCACTACCTCCCCAACAGTGAAGCATTAGTGAGGCAAAAGATAGAGTTAGAGGATGATCTCATTTGGTTATTCTTTTTAGGAAGTTTTATCTTGTATGGCTTATGCCACGTACTGATCATCTTTCGCCGAGTTAAGAAGCTTGAATCTGCCACTCTCAGCTTTGCAGAAGGCGACCTCTCTTCGCGCGCCGAAACCTCAAGCGGCATTGCAATTGGATCATTGAACAAGTCCTTCAACCTCATGGCCGACCGACTTCACCGCTTAGTTGAGAGCAATCGCTCGCTCACCAATGCGGTCGCTCATGAACTGCGCACACCAATATTTCGTATTCAGTGGCAAGCTGAAATGCTGAAAGACACGCCATTAAATGAAAAACAAGAGAATACCATTGAGAGCATTGTTGAAGACACGGAAGAGATGGAAAAGATGGTTGATGAGCTCTTGTATTATGCAAAGCTCGACAGCACTGATCTCGAAAGCCTACAGCAGCCATTAGAAATAAAAGACTTTCTCGAGCACGCGACGACGCGCTGGAGTAGAGAGACCGCGCTCAATATTCAGCTTTGCTTACCAGAACACGAGCAATCGATAGTGGCTGACGAAACCCTGCTCAATCGTGCTTTTGATAACCTCGTGCGTAACGCAATGAAATTTGCACGCACACAGATTTCAATTGAAGTAACCAAACACCAAGATCAGCTACAAATTGCGGTACATGACGATGGTGATGGCGTTGCAGAAGAACACCGAGCACACCTGTTCGATCCCTTTTATGTTGGCGACAAAGCACGTAACAAAGCTAAGAGTGGTCATGGCTTAGGGTTATCTATCGTCCATAAAATCTGCGCCCAACACAGTGCAACCGTCCAAATCGCTCAAAGTCCAAGTTTGAAAGGTGCGGTCTTCACTATCACTTTACCACTCTGTAACGAAGCAGCTGACAAAGCCATACAGTAACGACAAAATGCCTCTGGAATAATGTTCACATCGGTTGGGAGACGTTGTCTCCCTATCCATTTATTCGATCTATATAACCTTAAGCGCCCCTATTATTGGCTTGTCACTTGAGTGCGGCGAAGAACCGCTCCGACGTGCTTCACGAGTCATGAGTACCAAAGGCTGCCCCTCTAGATTCCAATTATTCTAAAGGTATGTTTATGAGAAAGTTATTTGTTGTTTTAGGTATTGTCTCTCTTGCAGGTTGTTTGGGGTATTACCCACAATGATGAGGTGTACACAGCGCACGCTGAAAGCTTCAACATCGTAGGCTTCCAAATTCCTGGTAATACACAAGACCGTGTAATGGAACTGGTTCCTTAAGGTGCAAGCGTTGATACCATACGTTCAACAAACTCTGACACAAGTTCTGCCCTTGGTATCATCAACCGCATTATCGGTATCGACTACGTTCAAGTTGGCGGTAAAAAACAATAATTTGCGAGAGCTGCGTCACTTTAAACGCAAGCTAACCCAAGCAAGAATCTTCAAAACCAGTGGCATTCGTCGCTGGTTTTTTATTCCTGACGTTTCAAGCTCTGTGCCAAAGAGTTCCTCAAAAAACGATGAAAAATAAATGACAAATTAAGCAATAAGCATCTAAAAGATAAAAGTGTCGTCAAAATCACTCTTAAAATCACACAAAAATCTAAAAGCACAGCGTACGCATATCAACCATTTACCCTTCGATTAATTTGAGCTCAATTAATCGAGGTGTGGATCAATTTTCGCGACAACCTTATTTTCCAAAGAAAAATAACAATCAATAAAATTATCACTATTTTGCAAATAAAAAATGGGGGAAACCGAAAGAATAAACAAAAATCATAACCATATGTAAAAATGAGAAATATAACTTTCATGAATAAAGTAGAGCTCTGCCATGCTACTAATTAATCCAACCGAATAATGTGAATTTAGTGTAATACTTTTGTTACATTTTCATGGATTTTACATGGAAAGAGAAAATAACAATGAAAATGAAAAAGCGTTTAGTTGCCGTTGCTATAGCCAGTGCTATGTCTTTATCAGTGCACGCGGGTGAATCCGTTAGCATTAATCAACCGATCAATTTTACTAGCTTCTCTGGGCTAAATACTCAGCTAGGTGTCAGCAATGCCTCAAGCTTCAAGATGGTTAAAGAAGTTAACCTGAAAAATCGTGGTATCTACAAAGTAAAGATCCAACAAAACATTTGGGGGACGCCGGTGTGGGGACACTACCTAAACGCAACACAAAGTGTTCAAGGTGGCGCGCTTAAGTCTGTTCAAGGTCGCTACTTAAAAACCACTACCCTGGAACGTTCTTTCGTTAAGCCGTCCATCAACAGCGCTCAAGCAATTGAACTGGCAAGTAAAGACTTAAAAGACCAGAACGTAATTAGCAAATCACTAGACAACGTACAACATGAGCTGTTTATTTACCAAGGCACGTCGAAGCAAGGTCTTGGAACAAAAAAGGTTGATAAGACACGCCTAGTATACGTTGTTTCTTACCTCATCAAAGGGGGTGACAAGCCTTCGCGACCATTCACTATGCTAGATGCTCACACCGGTGAAATCATCGACCGCTGGGAAGGTATTGCTCACGCTCAGATCGGTACAGGCCCTGGCGGTAATGAGAAGACAGGCATGTACGAATACGGTACCGACTACCACTTCCTCGATGTTCAAGAGAATGGCACTGAGTGTGTGATGGAATCTGAAAACGTTGTCACGGTTGACCTAAATGGCGCAACAGAAGGCGATACCGCTTACAGCTACGAATGCCCACGCAACGAACATAAAGAAGTAAACGGTGCATACTCTCCTCTAAACGATGCTCATTACTTTGGTAACATCGTTTTCGACATGTATAAAAACTGGTTCGATACAGCACCACTCTCTTTCAAACTCATGATGCGTGTCCACTACGGCTCTAACTACGAGAACGCATTCTGGGACGGCAAAGCAATGACCTTTGGTGATGGTGAAAGCTTCTTCTACCCACTTGTGAGCTTAGACGTGTCTGCCCACGAGGTGAGCCACGGTTTCACAGAGCAAAACTCAGGTCTGATCTACGCAAACCAATCTGGTGGTATGAACGAAGCATTCTCTGATATGGCCGGAGAAGCAGCAGAATACTACATGAAAGGTACCAACGACTGGATGGTGGGTCGCAACATCTTTAAAGGTGACGGTGCTTTGCGCTACATGGACGACCCGTCTCGTGATGGTTCTTCAATCAACAACGCATCGGAATACTACGACGGCTTAAACGTGCACTACAGCTCAGGCGTGTTCAACAAGGCGTTTTACCACCTAGCAACGACACAAGGTTGGGACACAAAGAAAGCATTCGAGCTGTTTGTATTGGCTAACCAGATCTACTGGTCGGAAAACAGTGATTTCTGGCAGGGTGCTTGTGGCGTGAAAAACTCAGCAACTGACCTTGGTTACAGTACCGAAGATGTAGTCTCTGCGTTCGAACTGGTTGGCGTCACGCCATGTGACGAGCCACCACTACCGCCGGAACCAGAATACCAGCGTTTAGAAAATGGTGTTGAGACACCAGTGGCTGGTGGAACCGGTTCAAAAACCTACTTTGATATCGAAGTACCTGAAGGTCAGGATAAACTGACAATTGATCTTGCTGTCTCTACGGGTGATCCTGATATGTATGTTGGCCTAGATTATGCGCCAAGCTCTCAGGAAAACATCTGTAAGAGTATAAGTGTGACTGATGAAGTCTGTGTTATCGAAAGCCCAGTTGCAGGTCGCTATACTATTAACATTCAGGGCTACTCAGAATATGCTGGCGCCAACCTGAAAGCGGCATATGAAGTAGGCAGTACGAACGTACCACCTGTATCTTCATTTGAACACAGCGTGGTTGGTAAAGAAGTCGAACTTCGCAGTACAAGCTCAGATAGCGACGGCCAAATCGTCTCTTATTTATGGGACCTTGGCGATGGCAACACACAAACGGGTGAAGTAACTCGCTACACCTACGCTGAAGCAGGCGACTACGTGGTAACACTGACCGTAACTGACGACGCTGGCGTTGCAACATCAACAAGTAAATCAATCACGATTGAAGGTGACTCTGCGGAAGGTTTCCCACTAAAACTGAAGTTTGGTAACAAGAACCCGAATGGCAAAGCTCGCGTCAAGCTTACATGGAATTACGACACCAACGATTACTTTGTGATTAAGCGTAACGGCAAAAATGTTGGCGCAACAGACTTCAACTCATACGTCGATAAGTTCCGTCACAACGGCACAGTAGATGTGGAGTACCAAGTGTGTACCTCAAGCGATGTTTGTTCAGAAACCAAGCACTACCGCTTCATCAAAACACAATAATCGATAGTTAATTCAGGGCTCCGAAAGGAGCCCTTTAACTATACGGATAATGAAAACTCTCATAACTAAAGCAATAAGAAAAACAACAATATAAACGATAGAAAGGACATCAAATGGCTATTCAAAAAAGCATTCTCGCTGTGGCTCTATTTGGCAGCGCAACGGCTTACGCATCCCTGGGTATTACACCGCCAGAAAACTCAGAAGTTTGGATCACAACCGATGCTGACGCTCAGCACCTGATCGTTGAGCACGGCGCAACAGTTTACCCAGCGGTGAATGGAAACAAACACTCGGTCGTCGCAAAAATCAACGCGAAACAACTGGCTGCGCTCTCGAGCCACATGCACGAAGAGACTCACCGCTGTGGTGGCTACATGGTGCACGAAGACAAAGCAAGTGCGCTTAAAGCTTCAGCAATGCCACTAACAATGAGCACCTTCGAAAAACCAGTGATCAGCCATCAAGACACCGTCAATGAGTTGCTTGCTCAGGTTGAGCCAAACAATATGGTTGCGACCATCGAAAATCTAACCAACTTCACCAACCGTTTTTATACCACTTCTACGGGGGTTGCTGCTTCAGACTGGCTGCTAGAGCGCTGGAAAGCGGAAATTGAAGATGTACCTTATGCCTCGGCACGCCAAATCACGCACGCAGAGTACCCGCAAAAATCTGTCGAGGTCACCTTACGTGGCGCAAAGTATCCAGAAGAGATCGTTGTCGTTGGTGGACACCTTGACTCAACCGTTGGTTCTTGGACGAGCGAAGGGACAATCTCTCCAGGGGCTGACGACGATGCGTCGGGGATTGCTACCGTTACTGAATCGCTGCGTTTGATGATAGCTAGTGGTATTCAGCCAGACAAAACCATCAAGTTCTATGGCTATGCGGCTGAAGAAGTGGGACTGCGTGGTTCACAAGATGTTGCTAATGCTCTGAGAGACGAACAAGCGAATGTTATCTCTGTACTTCAGTTGGACATGACTAACTACAACGGCTCCGCGCACGATATCACCTTCATCACCGACTACACCGACAACAACCTAACGGCTTACCTGAGCGAGTTGATTGACACCTACGCTAGCGACATCAGTTACAGTTTTGACCGCTGTGGTTATGCGTGCTCTGATCATGCGTCATGGCATAACGTTGGCTACCCCGCGGCTATGCCGTTTGAGAGCATGTTCAATGATTACAACCCACACATTCATACTCAGAATGATACGATTGAGAACTCAGACCCAACGGCCTCACATGCCTCGAAGTTCGCGAAACTAGCTATTGCTTATCTCGTTGAAACCAGCCTGGATTCACCTGTTGCTGGTCCAACAAAGCTTCAATATGACGTCCCTGTTGACGGATTATCCGCAGGTTACGGTGAAGAGCAATTCTTTTCCCTAACAACGGAAAACTCAGGTCAATTAACCGTAACCATGACTGGACCGCGCAGTGGCGATGCCGACTTATATGTCAAATATAACGGTGTGGTATCGAAAGCCGACTTTGACTGCCGCCCGTACCAGAATAGCAGCAACGAACAGTGTGTATTAAACGAACCTGCAGGTGAATTCAGCATCATGGTCCGCGGTTACCGCAACTTCAGCGATGTCTCGATCGTCGCTAACTTTATTCCTGATCTTCTCTAGGGCTGACTAGTTAAACTCAAGCATGACACGGCTCACTGCCAAAATCACCAAACCAAACGCAGCCGAACTGGCTGCGTTTTTTGTTAGAAATATTAAATCATTGAGATATAGTGTGGTTTTAGGATAACTTAAAAATCTAAATACCAATAAAGTAGTGCATTTTATTTAATAAAAAATCTATAAATATCCTATAATCATTTAATTAAGAGACCATTATTTATATAAACAAACACTAAAACAGCAACAACTTGATTAGATGAACTTTAATTAACAAGGTATTTCTTCTCTTTGCCTGAACCAACAAGTCCGACCAGGTTTATATTTCTTTAATGTATTTATATATTTTTTCATTTTATGATTTATTTAAAGTATTCCAACGCTATCGAAATACTTCAATTAAGGTAAAAATCTAACCTAGAAACCCAGATAAAATAAGGAGTGACCAATAAAAACAACAAGTAAGACCAGATTAATTACGAGACATTGATTCAATAAAAACAAGCACCTCATACACCAAGCATATAGGTAATATAACCATCCAATAAATATTGCATATATTAATTAGATGTATATTATCTACGAATAAACCTAACTTATATATCCATTCTATAAGTGTTATTATTATTATTCAGAAAAATCTGAACAATAAACTTTAAACATACTTTGTGTCATTTGCATTGGTGAAGATTATGAGTGCTAAAATAAAAATAATGCTTTCTATTATGGGGCTAACTGTCGTGTTAATCATGACGACAAGCTTTTTAAGTTGGAAGAATTTCGAGACCTCCTCGACAATAAGTTACAAAAAACAGTTGGGGTATAAATCTCAACTTATCGCAGACACGATTGGACAGAAAATTAATCGCTACTTTGATGTGTTGAGAGTAGTTAGTAATGAACTATCCTTCAATGAAAATGGTGATGTTGATACCTTAGGTGCTATCAAAACACTGCACAATGCGTTAAACACAACCAAATCGGTCAACGTTTACTTCGCGGTAGAAGACGGTACATCTTATTCTTCAGCAACGAATGGCATCATCGAGAATTTCAACGCCAAAACCAAACAGCGAGAATGGTTTCTAAAAGGAATGAGTGGTCAAGAAAAAATAATTACTCGACCTTATCAAGCAACAACCGGTGATCAAGTCATGTCCTTGGCAACTCCCATCTACAAACAAGGCAAAATTGTGGGCGTCGTTGCACTTAATATCCTAGTTGAAGAGCTCAGCAAGTTCACTGAACAGTTAACTATGCACAACAAGGTATTCGTTACCCGGGAAGATGGCTTTATCTTGGGTACACAAAACGCGTCTTTGATTGGAAAGAATATCTTCAACGAGATTCCAGCGTTTAAAAATAGTGACACTTCGAAAGAAGAAAGTTTTGAATACTCGTACAAGAATATTGAGTTCCTAGCAAGTGGGGCGAAAATCAACGATCTTGGCTGGAGTGTATGGGCATGGGATAAAGAGTCTAATGTAAATCAGGACTCAAATGACAACCTACAAGAGACTCTATTTACCTCTTTATTACTGCTACTTATTTGTGCTGGATGCGTCTACTACGTTGTCGAAGTTTTGGTTTATCGCCCAATTGGTGGAGAGCCAAGCGAGATAGAAGCAACTGTTGCAAAAGTTGCCTCTGGTGACTTTACCGCAATCAAGCAGGAACAAAGTAAAGCGATTGGTATCAATGCTGCAGTTAACGATATGGTCAATGAGCTGAGTACCACAATTGAAACCATCCGTAACTCATCAAACGACCTGTTTACCTTTGCCGAAGGCATAACCAACGCAGCGGACAGCGTGAATGCCAGTTCTACCTCACAAATGGAACAACTAGAGCAAACTTCGACGGCAATGAACGAAATGTCGGTCGCGGTAGATGAAGTCGCACAAAACGCTCATCGAGCTTCAGAAGCGGCAATGCAAGCAGCGCAAGAAGCACAGTCTAGCAATCAAACGTTTGATACCGTAAACCACAGTATTGTGAGCCTCTCTCAAGGTATTCAGGAAGTGTCAGATGTGATCAATAACGTGGGTGAGAAAACCTCAAGTATTGGTAGTGTATTGGACGTTATTAAAGATATTGCAGACCAAACTAACCTACTTGCCCTTAACGCTGCCATTGAAGCAGCACGAGCAGGTGAACAAGGACGGGGGTTCGCTGTTGTTGCTGATGAGGTTCGTAACCTAGCCAACCGCACTCAGCAGAGCACCAACGAGATCCAAGAGGTTATCACCTCACTACAACATGAAGCCAATAGCTCTATGGAAATGATGCAGATGAACCGAGAGGCATCAAATGTCACCATGGAAAATGCGAAAAGAGCACAGGCTTCACTCAATGAAATCTCGAGTTCTATTACCGTCATTGAAGACATGAATACGCAAATAGCCACGGCCACTGAAGAACAAACCCTTGTGGCAGGCGAAATCAACCAGAGTATCGTTGACGTCAATGACAAAGCCCGTGAGACGCAAAACTTATCTGCATCGAACCAAGAGAAAGCGTCGGAGCTTATTGCACTGTCTGAAAAGCTCACGCAAGCAGTCAGTACCTTTAAGCTGAACCGTTAACCTCAGCAAGATTCAATAAAGACTGATTAGGGGAAGCTATTCCCCTAATCACAACACCAAAGCTAAGCCTCATATCACCACCCGGGTGATTTGATTAAACGATTTTTCGAAGCACCACCACACAACAACTTCTAGTTATCTCTTTTCCATTTCGGCAAGGAGAGGCTTTTTGCTTTCTAAATTAAGCATATAACTTCGCTAACAATAAGGATAAACCTATGAAGTTAAAGAGATTAGCACTTATCACTGCTATGATTTCATCCAACGTTAATGCCTTTCAAGTCTGTAACATCGGAGACGAATATAACGTCTTGGACAGCGAAAGCTTTCATCAGGTCCGACAAAAAAATTATGATGCCTTCGGTGAAGGTATTACTCCTGAAAACCTGTTTCCATCAGCGCCAGAGCACATTGTCGACTTAAAACCCTCTCTCTCTGAAGCCAGTAATGTTTTCCCTGAAACTGCCACCTTACTAGAAACAGGGCCCACCTCGGCTGTTACGCTAGCACCTGAGGAGGCTGCAAGGCTGATGGACACTTTGGGCCGTTCAACGACAGGGCTAGCGCAAGGAGCATTGGAGGCGCTGGGACCGATTGGCGACGCGGTTGCCGTTGGGCTTTGGGCAAATGAGGTCGCAACTAGCTTCCAAGATGAATCACGCACCTCTTACGATCGATTTGCCACAGTAATGGGGCTCGTCGATTGGTTTGGCGTTTTAAAGCTGCCTGCGAGAGAGATCGACCGCCAAATTTTGAGTAGTCGCTGGGATAGAATTGCAGCAGGTAACCATTACAGTTATCACGTTCATGAGGATCTCGTCACCCAGCAAGATTTAAGAGACAAAATTTATTGGGCAGAACTCGCCTCAGATCAGCAAGCGATGTTGAACGCCGTTGCACGAGGCTTTGCCACCGATCTTACCCTCAAATACCAACAACATTATCAAGAAGTGGTAAAGGCTCAGACCATTATGGCGGAAGAGCTGATCACCGCGGTCGACCACGAGCTCCGCAAGGCCATCTTTAGCCAACTGGCTCTCGACCATAAAGACTCTCGTCTGTTTGCATCAGACATTGCCGCTAGCTGTAACGAGGAAACTCGAGTACTGGCAGACCTTTATCCTGATCATGATATTGAAGAGAGTAATTCCCTGCCACCAGCACTACCTTCAAAACGCCAAGCGAACCGCGCATTGGCCAAACTTCAGCACTGTCAGCAGAACCTGCTAGATCAAGCAATTACCACACTGAATGAGTTACGAACAGGTCAAATTGAAGGGCTTGATCAAGCTGCAGTTCAACAGCTATATGCTCGCACACTTGCAGCCAAAACCCAGATCATTGAAACGGCAGATAACCATATCAATCTGCTGATGAGTAAGCTGCAAAGAGATATGTTCACACAAGGTGATATCGCCATAGAGCGACTATTCCGTTCAGGCTCGGTCGACAC
>MDTG01290173.1_pt1 | contig 11185 bp, 12 predicted proteins | sample 811421 | NCBI WGS metagenome assembly MDTG01 (sample SAMN05326645, study PRJNA326480) | marine metagenome | isolation source: seawater | place: Pacific Ocean: South East | collected 2011
GATTTTTCACTATTTTGTGTTTTAATAGTTCTTCGATTTGATGATGTTTTACAAAATTATTTACTTTATGATAACGGTTATCAATATTTTCGTATTCTACATCTTCTTCTAAATTCAGTGTATCCAACATTATATTTATAATTTCAATGTGACTGAAATCGCCGCGTTCTATATAATCAAATCCCCCGAAATCAATTGGACAAAAATCGCTGAATTTTAAAATATTTTGTGCTTCGCTACCTAAAAGAGCTGCCGCCATAAAGGCACTCACTCCTTTGTTATTTTTAACATTTATATCTACTTTTTTATCAATAATAAGATGTCTTACTATTTCGACATGCCTCCTTAAAGAGGCAATTATTAATGCATTGTTTCCATCATCCGCCTGGTGATGTACATTTGCTCCAAATTGTATCAACTTGTTTGCAACGTTTGTATTACATTCATATTGAAGAGAGAACAATAATGGACTATAACCTCTCCATGATGTAACATTTACATTTGCGCCATTTTGTATTAGTTTATCTGCGCATGTAAATTCTTCGTCTTCTATTGCAACCATTAAAGTAGTTAATCCTGCTTTTTTTTTTATATTTAAATCGGCTTTCAATTCAATCAACATTGTTATAGCGTCCATTGAAGACATACAAACCATTAGTGCCGTTTCACCGTCTTTGTTTTTCGCATTTATATCAATACCTTCTTTCGCAAATATAGAAATAAAGTCAGTGGATTTAGCTATACGATTTGGATCGATTGCAGTTTCTCCTCTTTGACTTGCTAACACACCACACAATAATGCATTATTTTCGTTTTTATTTACAAGATCTATTTTCGCACCCGCATTAATTAATTTTTTTACTATTTCTAGATTACCATTGTTACAAGCAATCATTAAAGCACTATATAAATCATCATATTCTTGTGCATCTAAATCTGCTCCTGCATCGATTAATACGTTCACCAAATCATTATGTCCATAAAGTACTGAAAGTAATAGGGGGGTCATTCCATCATTGTTTTTCACGTTTATATTTGCGTTCTTTTTAATTAAAAGATTTAATTGGTTTAAATTACCTGATTGTGCAACATTCAATAACGGATTTATCATTCGATCATTTTGTAATTCTATATTTGCACCCAAATCAATTAAACGTTGCACCAGTTGCAAGTTTTCCTCTTTACATGCGATTAATAAGGGACTATCATTCGAATACTTACTAACAATATTTATATTTACATTTTTTTCAATAAGAAGTCGAATGATACTTTCATTATTCTCTTCAATTGCATGAATAAATATTGTATATCCGATTCTATCATACATATCTAAGTCTGCGCCAGCGTTTATTATTGCTTCAACCGCATCATAAAATTTATGTTCAAAGGCATATATTAATGGTGTTTTCATACTCGAATTATAAATATTTACATTTACGTTGTGTTTAAGTAACTGCAATATGCATGGTAGATTTTTACTATCAATTGCAAGAAATATTGCTGTATCGTCATTGTATTCGTTTATTGCATCTAAATCGGCACCTGCATTAATAAGCATTTCGATAATATCGTTATGATTATTTAAAATGGCAGACATCAAGGGTGTATATCGCTCTTGGTTTGGTATATCGTCATAATGATAATTATTGTCAATGTAAAAATCGAGATTATTTTCTCCCCGGTTGTTTAAATCAGCATGCTTATCAATTAGCATACGTACTATTTCACTATAGCCGTTTTCACATGCAATGTTCAATGCATTCTCATTATTCTTGTTATAATGATTAAGATTTGCACCATGCAAAATAAATGTTTTGGCAATATCTATGTATCCATTGTTTAGTGCAACAATTAGTCCATTATATCCACAATAGTTTTGGAAATCGACATTTGATCCGGCCTTTATAAGAAGGTTTACAATATCAATGTGGTTATAGGATACTGCATAATATAATGCTGTTCCGTCATAATCAGACAACATATAATTCGTGTCTACATTTTCTTTAATTAACGACTTGACTGCTTCTATATTACCTGTTTTAGAAGCTTCGATTAAGCGAATATTTTGTTGATCCATTATGTTATGTATTCATAGAATATAAATAACTTTATATTGTTGAAATAAAGTTATTCGTAACAATGATCTATTGTTTACTTTTTTTTGGGACTCTGTTTGCGTGAATATTTGCTTCTTTTTCTACGTTTCTTACTTTTTTTTCCACCCATTTTGTATTTTTCTCCAGGTTCTTCTGATGATTTTTCTTGATCTTGAGCTTGAGCTTGTTCCTCCTTTTCAAGTGATTCTTCTTTTTCGCTTTCATCCATTTGTTCGATATTTTCTTCTTCATCTTCTTGTTCTTGTTGTTTACGTATTTCTTCGTTTTCTTCGTCATTTTCTTCTTTGATTTGTTCTTTTTCTTCTTCAGTACGTCTGTCTTCATATTGTATATCTTGTCGGATTTCATCACTTTCTTGGTTAATGGTATCTGCGACTTCACTTGCGTAATCCGTATAAGTAACATAGGCAAAAATACCGGTTACTAATGTGACCATACCAATAACCGCATACGGAAATCCATATACACCATTATGAACAGCGATTTCCATTGGGCGATTGTAATACATTGAATTTGTTATACTTTGAAAAAATTGACCCATTGAACTTTCTTTTCCGGTTTTTGTATTTGTATTACTCATTATATAGTAAAATTATATAATAAGAAACGTATTATGCACAATTCCCGGGGCGTGCATATCCAATCACAGCACAAGCAATACGTTTTCCAGCGTTTCCTGTTTTGAGGCTTTCAGCATTTCCCCCTAAACCACAATCATCTTCATTTTCGTGAATAATGAGTCCGCGTCCAATAATATTGTATTTGTTACCTTTTAGTTGTATAACATTGTCGTAAAATCGATAATGTGCCACGCCTTTTTCATTGGTTTCCAAATTTCCTAAATCTCCTACATGTCTTTCCTTGGATCCGGGACAGCCATGATTTTGATGGGTCGGATTAAAATGGGAACACATGCTATTGCATTGTTCGCTCATATCTCCGTATTCATGGACGTGGAATCCATGTTTCGCGTTTTTCTTTAAACCGTGTATGTTTACGTCAATTGCGACTTTATTTCCAAGATCGGTGAAAAGCACAGTTCCGTGTATTTTGTCTTGGAAAACGGCGATTCCTTGTGTTTTTTGTGTGTTTGTCTTGGAATTACTCATTTTAAAAAGGATGAATATAGACAATAAACATATAAACACGATCGATAAATAGACCCATGAAGGAAGTTTCATTTATATATTTCCAAGAGAGAGGGAATATATAAAACGTCGAAAATAAGTACAAAACAAATGATTTAAAAATAGAACTTTTACACCTAGTATATGAATCTACGTCAAGGATATGGTTATGTAATGAAGTCTATTCGGAAAGATGTTACATTGAATCCTATAAAGGCAAATCTACAACATCAAACGTTCGTTGTTTCAGGTGCGTCACGTGGTATTGGATTAGCTATTGGAAAAACATTATCAAAATTAGGAGCAAATGTAGCTATTTTGGGTAGAACAAGAGATCCTCATCCCAAATTGGAAGGAACACTCGATAGTGCGCGAGAGGAAATTGAAAAACAAAACGTCTTTAAAACCAATACTGTAATGTCATTGTATTGCGATGTAAGAGATTACGATCAAGTGAATGAAGCAGTCGATCATATTGCTAAAAGATTCGGACAAATAAACGGTGTCGTTTTGAATGCCAGTGCTCTTTGTTTAAATCCGACTTTATCACAAAGCCAAAAAGAGGTTAATTTAATGAGTCAAGTAAATATTAATGGATCTTTTTTTATGGGTCAAGCATGTTTGCGTCATATTTCCAAAATGCATAATGGGAATGTATTGGTAATTGCGCCTCCCCTTAGTATGCTAAACGAGGATCATTGGTGGACGCCGCATATGTATTATTCCATGTCGAAATTCAATATGACATTAATGGCAAAGAGTTGGGCAAAGGAATTCCCGGGGATTGGTGTAAATACACTATGGCCGCGCACGACTATTGATACCGCCCCTGTGCGAAACATATTGGGTGGCGAACCTATGGCAAATATTTCCAGAAAAACGGACATTATGGGCGAAGCCGCAAAACATATCTTTTTAGCAGATCCGAATGTATGTACTGGAAAGAATTTCATTGACGATGAAGTATGTGTGAGTCGCGATGTCGATGTGGAACAATATCGCGTAAACCCAGATATAAAGGAAAAGGAGTTAATGCCTGATTTCTTTTGTTAAATATAGAATTCGAATTCTGTATTTACATTTATTTCACAAAATCATCGAAAATTTTCAATGTACCTAAATAGAACGCATATACTAAAAATACGACTTGCAAAAGCAATGTTAATCCACTAATAATGATCCACATGCTTATTTCATCAAATTTCGCAGACATATTTTTTAATCGTAATAATAAAAATCCATTGACTAAAAAAGAAATGACCATCAAACAAATACTAAATACCATTAAAAACCCTTCTAATTCCGAATTATAATTCAATGCTTTGGCTGCCCCCAATCCAGCCAGCGAAAAAGAACCAAATAATCCTACATTTCGAAAAGCACTGTGGAAATACATTGCCACATCACGGCTATTGCTAACACCCTTCATTTGTTTATAGTGAGAAATTAGAATTCGAAATCCCAATCGTCTAACAATCCCCCGCGTAACATATGGTTTATATTGTCTTCCTTGTCGTCCAAATAAAGAGCCGCTGCAAGTTGTCTTTTAGATAAACATATTGAATCGTTTTGTAAATATTCTAGCAATTGTAATTTGTGAAGGTTTTCCTTAAAACATTGTATTTCTTCTTTGTCCTCGTATTTGTATGTTCGACTATCCCGACCCTGGTTATAGCGCCTTTGTAAAATATGTCCTAAATGCGTGTCGCTATAATGAACGGCCTCATTTAATACCCATTTTTCTTTATTTGTAAAAATCTGGTGCACACCTTCTTTAGGAGGGACGAGGATCCACGTCATTATCCATAGGAGCCAATGCATAATTATAATTACGCATTGTCTTTATGTAGTTGAAAATCGATTATTTTACTTGAACCGACTTTCGCGCATTGTATTCGTCTTCTTGAATACGCAAGAGCTTTTTCAAATGCTCATGACGAATATACCATTTTTTAGTGATTTCCGGGTTCAATTTGAAATTTCGGTGACGCTCATATTGTTCCGGTGTGTCGTAAAAGAAAGTATATGTTCCACCCACAGTAGTATTATCAGTTACCTTGAAAAACAAATCCTCCCATGGAGATCCATAGGAGAATTTAATTGTTCCAATAAAATCGGTTTCATGATATCCCGTAACCGCGTTACGAATAGGTGCTCCTGGAATAGTTGCCGTATAATAACCCTCAATACGATTCTTGCGCTTTTTTGCGTTTTTCAATACTACGAAACCACGGGTTTGTTCATGGAACTTATCCAATAACTTACGCTGCTTCTTCTTTTGCGAATTCATGGTGGATGTTGTATGCACGCTCGCAACATCTTCTACGTCATCGTCGTCATCACTGTCCGACAACATTGCCGCCTCGTAATGGTCATTATATTCCAACCCTTCCGGATAATATGTGCTGTTTAATTCTCCTTGCAATGCCATTTTAAAAACGCGTTAAACGATACTACCAAACAAGCTATTTAGTTGTTATTAAATAAGCACTGCACGTCTTTATATTATTTCCTCTAAACATATTCCTTTGTGTTTATCGTGTGAGTGAAAATATTCAGTTCTATATATATAGAACTATAATGGACCTTTTTATTGAAAATAATAATAGACGTGAAAAAATCGAAAAAACGCAATTTTCGGTTCCATCGTCGTCGTCGTCGGAAGCAATGGTGTTTAAAGGAGAAAGTCCGAAAAAATCGGAACCAAAAGTCCAAGAAGATAGAGATGAAGTATATTACGAAGAGCGTGCAAAGGAGTTTTTTTATTTGCATGATTGCGATTTATTAGAGACGAATTTTTCGCTATGTGGTGCAGATATTACACAGAATTACAACATTCATTTGATTGGTTACAATTTGGTCTTGGAAAACAGTTTTCCGTATGTGCTGTATCTGATGTCATTGGAGAAAGGTAGTTGGCGATTTCCTTCGATTCCATTTGTTTGTGCTGCAAATTTCCAAGAAGACGGAGAAAACGAAAAAACATCTTTAGACGTATATTTTGAAAACAAGATAACCATGCATATATTAACGTATTTGAATATAGATGGCGATTTAGATTTAGAAAACATTTACAAAGGGTTTGTCAAAAGCGACCAAGATGAAAATACAATTTACGCCTTTTTAGATATTTCGGGATTGGAATTAAAGAAAAAAGAGACGAAAACGCTATTAATAAGTGTAGACGAAATTGTAAACAAACATCAATGTCTTGGTTTTGAAATAGCAAAAGAATGTTATCAGGTGTTTTACCAAGACCCTTGTTTATATACAATAAAAGACGAAAGCAACAAATTCCAAGACATTCCGTATAGCATGTTTTTATGCAAGCGCGAAAACAATAATTTTGCCAACATGTATAACGAATACGAAATGGATTTACACAATGATTACGAATATATGACATTGCTCGACCATCGAACCGAGCATCCTATTTTAGGCAATTTTTACTTTTTTTCCCTTCTTCCCTTGGAATACCGCAGTTCGATAACCAAAATCAAGCGCTTTCTAGGAATAACCAAGACTCCGTATTACATATTCCAAGCATTTGATAATGTGTTTAAAGAAGATCTACCGCGAAATATGACATTAAGCGATGTAATACCGACTATTGTTGACTATTTTAATAAAAAAGAACCCAAAGACAGTAATGACGAACAAGAAGATAGTAATGACGAACCATTAGACACTAATGATGAATCAATGGAAAAAACGTTTTACACAGAATTCAAACAAAACATAGTCGACCATGCAAGCATTTACTTTAGAGAATTGAATAACGACGTCAATACACCATTTTGGTGCATAAAAGATAGCAATGATTTTGTAGAGTTATAATATAATCGTAATATGGATTCTATAAAACAGGTTTCATCCCGACTTCTTAGTCCCATGCAACAATTTTTCGACTTCTTTAGAGGAAAATACACGGGCGTGATTGTATCGGTTTTGTTTATTATTTTGTTTACGTATATGTTTCACGGGTTAGTAATCCAAGATCTTACAAAACGAACTCCTTCAAAGATATTTCTAATTAAATCGGTCCAAACATGGTTCGTATTATTACTAATTGTGATTTTGGTCCAATTTTTCACACATTTACTCTAAACAAGTAATTTCAATCATTTGCTTGAAATTACATTATACTTGATTAATGGCTCGTTCACTCAAAATCAGTTTCAAGAAATTATCATCTTCTTCGTGGAAATGTTCCAAGATTTCGTCTTCTAACGGTTCGCGACCTTGTGCATTTTGGAACATGCGCATATACTCTTCTATCTTAGACAACATATTGTTCTTTCTTTGCAACAATTCATTTGCTTGTTTCTCCTTTTCGTTTATCTCGTTAATAAAGTTCTGTTTCATTTCCTCTTCTTTCCTCAATAAATCCGCCTCTTTTTGACGCAATTCATTGTGCATTTTAAGCAAATCCTTTTCCATTTTTTCTTCAAACTCAGTTGGTTCAAAATCATTTGCTATATCCAATTCTTTATACCAATGATGACGGTTTTCCTCTGCAGATACAATAATATCGCAAATATCGGGACGTTTTAACATCTTGAACTGCCTCTTTTTCTCGGGGTCTTTTTGGTTTTCGATTGAAAAGGTAGTGGTAAATTCCTTAATAATGTCTTCTGGAATGGATGGCGACGTTTCCATCAAACGATCATATTCGTCACGGTTGTGTTTTAAGAACATACCCGCATCCGGTCTCTCAGTAGGCGCTTTCGCCAGTTCAATGCGAATATTACGTGCGAATTTATCCCATGCAATCGTAGCAACACGATGCGCTTCATTTAGCTCGGAGATTTTTAAATATTGCTGCACAGTAGCCAAAATACCCACTGCAATATTAATGGTTCCAATTACCATGGGCGCAAACATTCTATAATTCTCAGGTAAACTGGTTTGTGCAAAAGAAGCTGTTCCAGTAATCGTAGACAACACAATCGCGGGAATGGTATAATACGCATGAAGTTTCGAAAGTTTGGCATGCGCTCGATTGTTTAGCCATTTGTAACATTGTGCAATATCACACCATTCAACCAATATTTTTTCATTTTCCGGAGACCATTCCACCTTTTTCTTATCCTTTTTGTCAATGTTTTGACTAAAGGATGTGATAGGTGTGCTTTCACTTAAAGTAGGTGTGATCGCTTCTTCTTGCATGATCCTATATATTAGAAAACGATATTATTTGTTTACTTTTTAGGGGTTTCTTTGGATCCTTGTGCAGGTTTAGCAGGTTTGGCTTCTTCTTTTTTTGGTGGGTTTGGATCAGGTTTTTTGGCCTCTTCTTTTTTTGGTGGAATCGGATCCGTTTTTTTGACCTCTTCTTTTGGCTCTTCTTTCTTGGATTCACTCTTTACCTCTATTTCAATCTTGTTTTCCAAGACACTAATCGTTTCTTCTAATTCCTTTTTCTTTTGTTCCTTTTCCTTTGAAATTTCTTCATGTAAAGGCGATTGAACAATCATATTGGTTTGTCCACTTCCGCGATGATGTAAAATATCTTCTTCGACTTCCTTTAAAAATTGCTCAATACGAATAAATAACTTCGTTAAATACTTTTCTTGGGATTTATGAAAAAACTGCAAATAGTTGACATATAATAATAGTTGTTCCTTTACCATCGTATTTTCGAAGGATAACGTATGCATGAAATTACCGACGCCCATGCCGAAGGTTGTTATTTCACTATAATTCACAATGTCTTGCTCTTTTCTCAAATATTTCACGTATAAATGATTTAGCAAACTCAATATGTTTTTATGGAGCTGAATCATCTCTTCATTTGGGTAGCTATGAAACGGATCTAGGTCCTTATACGCAGTGAATTTTTTGAATTCCGCCATAAGCTCTTGCACGGTTTCGTCAGTTTGAGAGGCTTCCATCAAAATAATATTATACAATTTGTAATAGTCGCCATACATGCGATTATTGATCATGGTAATAAAGCGCCCGATGTTGTCCAATTCCACACATAACGTTTTGTATTGAAAATAAAAAGAATCCAAACAAAACAAGAAAATTTTCTTGTTATTTTGTTTGACCAGGTCACCATATAATCCTTTTAGTGATGCCAAATTCGTTTTCATGATTTCTTGTTTTCCTTCGATTTCCGATTGGAGATGCAAAAGTCCTTGAAATTGTGTTTGAAGGGATTCAATTTGAAATAAATGCATGGTAGACATTTTTCTTCTATATCAAATAGCTGGATTTTCTTCATTACCAAAAAAAATATCTTTTATTTAAGACTTACATTACAATCAAACGCGCAATTATTTTTTAGGTTGCAAATTGCATAAATGAAATGACTACATTCATATCTTTTTCTAACGTTTCATAATCTTTTCGAATCATCTCTTTCTCTTTCCAATTGTCAAAATACGATTTACGACTATTTGCTCTCTGTGCAACACTGTGCATAATCGAAGAATCCAAGAATTCCAAACAATTCGGAAACGCTTCTTTTGTTTTTCCTAAATAATCCTTTCTTCGAATGGTTGGCAACATTGGAAAATCCTCTAAACATAACAATTCATCACAATCAATATTCATCCAATCCTGGGGTTTTTGTTCTTGTTGGTTCGTGCTATTTAATAATGAAAACCCCTTGGAAAGCCGGTCTTCAATCGTCATATACGGTTTTATAATCCAATATTTAGAGGGATCATTGTCGTGAATCACATGGGTGTTTTTATTTTCTTTTAAATTTTCTTCTAAATTTCGTCCGGCTGCGCAATCCTGTTTCGGGACGATTTCTAAAAACGCATAATAATGTTTTAAGGATCGTAAGGTGCCATTTTTTTTGAGCTCTTTTTTTTCGTGAACATTTAGGGATTTGACTTCGCAAAGTCCGGTTTCTTCGAGTTTCGTTATGATACTAGAATAACGAAATTCTTCGTGAATAAAGGGAATGAATACGCGATACATCATAGTTGTTTTACTTAAGAATAGTTTATTTAATGCATGAAAAAGGATTGGTTTAGACCTATCAATTTTCTGGTGGGGTTTTTGAAGAATGAAAACGTTTAGATGATTTCTAAATCTTTGCATTTCCAATATTCACAGCCTCCGTTTGGCAATGGACGTTTAATAATAAAGGGAATATGCTTTTCTTCGAATTCCTTTGAAGCGATTAAATAACCGTCAATAATATCCCTGTCGATTTTGACTAAAGGTTTTGCACCCGCGTTGATTTGTTTGGCGCGTTCACCTAAAATACGTGCTCTTTCGTATTTTGTAACGAAAGGTAATGTAGTGTGAAGTGGATCGACAATGACGCCTTGTTCATTTCTGACTATTTTGGTGTAGGCCTGAATATCTTCATTGCTGTGAATAATAAGTTCGGGATGATAGTCTTGCACAATTTTTTTACGCAAATCCTTGTCGAATTTTTGTAAATATTGGTCATCATCGTCATCGGAATCGTCATCATCCGACTCATATTCATTTTCACCTAAACCCTGTTGTAAATAATCGAATTCTTCTTCGTTTTGTTGTTGTTGTAGCATATCCAAATCGATTTGTTGCGAAGAACGCTCGGACATATCGTCATCAACATCTTCGTCCATATCACTGTCATCGACATCATCTACGACGTTTTCTGCTTCGACGACTTCTTCTTCCTCTTCTACTTGAGGAAAGTCCTCGTCGTCACTTTCTCCATCAATTTGTTTTGTATAATTCACGAGTTCTGGCATATAAAATAACTTGTGAATTAAATTTTAAGCGCTTTCTTTAAATCAATTTTCTAAAGGTAAAGGAAACCCAGGTAAAGGAAACCTAGGTTTCCTTTAAAACCTTCCTAAGCCGGACATAAGATCATTACGTAAGAGAAAGGATGGGGTCATAGGGGGAAACCTAGGTTTCCTTTAAAACCTTCCTAAGCCGGACATAAGATCATTACGTAAGAGAAAGGATGGGGTCATAGGGGAA
>MDTG01393093.1_pt1 | contig 11185 bp, 9 predicted proteins | sample 811421 | NCBI WGS metagenome assembly MDTG01 (sample SAMN05326645, study PRJNA326480) | marine metagenome | isolation source: seawater | place: Pacific Ocean: South East | collected 2011
ATTTTATAAAGCCCGAATTCGTTTAATTCAAGAAGCAGTAATTTTTTTGGATTAAGTTTTATAATCTGACGACATAATTCTGAGCCTATTGAGCCTCCTGCTCCTGTTACTAGTACTACTTTTGAATTAATATTTTTGTTCAATAATTCATTATTAGGCAGAATCTCGTCACGACTTAATAAATCTGCTATATCTAGATCTCTAACATCGGTTATTGATACTTTACCATCCACAATTTCTTGAACACTAGGAAGAGTTTTTACCACTAATTTATAACTATTTAACTTTTCAATAATTTTTTTTCTTAAATTTCTGCTGATGGAAGGTAGAGCAAGAAGTACTAACTTTACGTCTTTAGACCTAACAAGATCTTTTAATTTTGATTGTGGAAAAATAGTATGCCCAAGCATTACTTGATTGTGTAATTTTTTATCATCATCTAAAAAACCAATAACTTCAAATTCATTATTATTTTCTAAACTATTTAATAATTGTCTCCCGGCTATTCCTGCCCCATAAATTAATACATTTTTTTTGTTTTTAGATTTATTTTTTGAATAGTAACTGGTGATAAGTAAGTATTTTACTAAAAGTCTTGACCCTGTTAATGAAAAAAATAACAACAATGGTTGAATAATTCCTATAGATCTTGGGGTACCTTCAATTACATAAATACCTATTACTGAAAAATATAATAATGCATATATTAATACTGCAATAGATATTGAAAAAAAAATAGATAAACCAGTAAATCGAAAAATTTCTCTATAAAGTCCTAACAACCAAAATATCGGTACAGAGAGAAATATTGACAATAATATTGGAACAATAGTTAGATCATTGATTGTAATAAACTTTTCAAGTCGCAAATAAAATGCCAACCATGTACATAGAATACACAAACCTATATCAAAAATTACAACTGTAATTTGTTTTGCATATCTAGGAAGTGATAAAAGATTAGTTAAAGTTGTTCTTGCACTAATTGACATTAGAATTTTCTATATTCGTTAAATTTATAAAAATTCTATTATAACAACAATATAAATATTAGTATTTATAGTTTAATTAACAGATCTTTTCTAATTTATTTAATATTTAAGATTACTGTTTTGAAAATATAATAGAAATAATAAAATAAATTAATTTGCTTTAACATTTTTAAGTCTATTTTTGCAAGAAGTTTAGGATTTTTCATTGTAATCCCACTCACTTGTGCAAGACCTGTAATTCCTGGCTTTACTTTGAAAATTCCTCTTTTTTTTCTCTCATTTATCAATCTTTTTTGATTAAATAAACAAGGTCGAGGACCAACCAAACTCATATCTCCAATTAAAACATTATAAAGTTGTGGAATTTCATCTAACTTAGTTTTTCGCAAAAACTTTCCGAATGGACTTATATTTGTATTTCTGGCCAAGTGAGTTGCAACAGATAATGTATTGATTGGCATACTTCGTAATTTATATAGGGTGAAAGATTTTTGATACCTACCAACACGAGTTTGAGTAAAAAGAGGTGAACCATTGTCTATCCAGACTATTATAAATATTATTATCATTATTGGAGACAGAACTAATAGTCCTAAAAAGGAAAAAAATAAATCAAGTATTCTTATCATATTTGGAAAACCAACAATATTATTATAAAAGTAAATAAACAGTTTCAATAATAATAATGAAATTTAGTAAAAAACAATCGGAAGAAATACAAAATTAACAATCTAATAGGAATAAAATAAAAAAGTTTATATTTATTGTTTTGAAAAAATACTGCTTAAAAATCCAAATAATATATCATGGTTTTTAGAGTGGTGATTTATAAAAATGATAATAGATCGAAAGTAAAATTAGCCAAAGAACTACGCAAAAAGAGTCGGAATATGTTTCAACTAATAAAGGTTACATAAAACATTTAATGAGATACTGTAAGAAATCTTTATTTTAATTAAAGAAATTTAATAAATTAAAATTTAGAGTAAATATTCAAATTGTATGTATAAAAAAAAAATAAGAAATTTATTAATAAAATTATTTGGTGAAAAAATTTTTAAGATACTTTACTTTATTTTTAAAACCAGAATTAATGATTTACACCCACGTTTAATTGGAAAAATTTTAATTAAAAAAATTTTAAATAAAAAAACTTTTGTAAAATATAATAATGAAGTTTTATTTTCAGTGAGAGATTATGGTGGGGGTACTAAATCGAGAGCTGATCAATTTTTTTCAAAAAATAGTGAAACAGAAACTATCAATTGGATTTTAAATTTTGAACCAAACTCAAATTTTATTGATGTTGGTGCAAATATTGGGTTATTTTCATTATTTGCTGCAAAAAAAAAGCATAATGTTCTTAGTATTGAACCAGAAGCTCATAATTTTACAATATTAAATTTGAATATATTTGATAACAATTTTAATGATAATGTTGTTTGTTATCCTATAGCTCTTGCCTCTAAAAATAAATTATCAAAATTAAATATTTTTAAAATGGGCTGGGGACATTCATTACATTCTTTTGATAACGACATAAAAAAAGGTGATACTAAGCAAGATCCAGTTTTTAAGCAAGGAAGTTTTGGGATGAGCCTTGATGATGTTATTGAACAGACTAAATTTTTTCCAAATTATGTCAAAATTGATGTTGATGGAAATGAATTGGATGTAATTCTTGGATGTACAAAGCTTTTAAAGTCTAAATCGGTAATTTCGATTATGATTGAAATAAATTCACATGATTTAGTGTCTAAAAATAAAATTTTCAATTTAATGTCACAAAACTTATTTTTTATAGACGAAAAAATTTCAACACAATCAAATTTTTTTTTTATAAAAAAAATATAAAGCGACTTTAAAAGATTTATATTGTTTTAAAAAAAATTAAATTCTTATGCATTTACCTTATATATTTTGTAAAGACCTAAAATTACTCTATGATTATAAAAATATTGTTTTAGTATAAAGACTTTAGAAATTAAAAAATAATAAAATAAAGTTTTACTTTTGTATCATTCGTCTTATACCCTCTGAGATATTTATTTGTGGTAACCAATTTAATTTTTTACGAGTGAATGAACTATCTACCTTAAGAGAACTCACTAATCTATTTACTTCTTCAGATTTATTTAAAATATATCCAGAAAATTTCAGTAAAGAAGTTGGTATTGGAAACAGTAGAGCCGAGCGCCCCATTGATGAAGCCATATACTCTATTAATTTAGGTGTAGATATATCTTCTCCATCGGAAACTAAAAATGTTTTTCCTGCTGCGTTCGAGTGGTCTATACAGAGAATTATTAAATCAATCAAGTTATCTAGTCCTATCATTGATCTTTCATTCTTTATCATGCTAAATGGTAAAGGTATTCCTGATTGAACCAACATCAATAAACGGTTTAAATTACCTTTAACACCTTTTCCATATACAAGAGGTAATCGTAATATATTTATTTCTAGATTGGTTTTTGCTGACACACCCCACAACTCTTTTTCAGCATTCCACTTAGATAAACCATATAAATCTTGAGGATCCGCAATATCGCTATGAGTAAAAATCTTTTTATACTTAATTATATTCAATTCGTCTGATCTACTATCAATCGTATTTTCACCATTAACTTTAATTGAACTTAAAAATATCATTCTTTTAACTCCTGCCTCAGCAGCTTGAATTGCTAATTTTTTTGTACCTTCAACATTTATAGAATTGTAAGCATGCTCTGAAGTTCTACTTGTTTTTTCCACTACATGAGCTTTTCCTGCACAATGTATAATACAATCAATATCAGATAATAAATCAGTCCAATTTGTGCAGTAATTAATATCACCTATTGTTTTGTACTCAATATTTTTAAAATCATTGAATTTCAATTTGCTACGTACAATTGCACGCACGAAAAATTTTTTTTTTATCAACTCTTTACAAAGTGATTGACCAATAAAACCATTTGCACCAGTTACTAAGATTTTATTCATTTTCTTTTTTTTTTAGAAATTGTATAGTTCGTGAAATAATTTTGTTTAAAAAAAATATTATTGGATTCACAGATAAACCATTTTTTTTTAATGAATGTATAATTTCCCAATTTTGGGACCAAATATTTTTAAAATTTTTATTTGTTATTCCACCCATTCTCATTTTAACCCATATCTCCGGCACATATACAGACTTAATATTGTAAACTTCAAGAAAACGCATCATTAAATCAACATCTGATGCAATATTTAAGCTTAAATCAAAATTGCCATATTTTTTAAATATTGATCGCTTTACAAAAAATGTTGGGTGGGGAGGACACCAACCCTTAGAGAATGAGCCAGATTTAAAGTTACTTGAATTAAAATAACGAATAGTTTTTTTTGCTGTAACCTGATCTACATAGATTAAATCTGAATAGCACGCATCTAGTGTAGTATCATTTATAAATATGTCAGCAACTTTTGATAGAACTTTATTATTCGCATAAAAATCATCAGAATTTAAAAAGCCAATTACCTCACCATCAGCAATGCCAATTCCCTTGTTCATTGCATCATAAATTCCATTATCTGGCTCACTGATTATTTTTGTTAAATATTTTTTATTTTCTTTTAAAATATCCTTAGTATTATCCGTGCTTGCACCATCTATAATAATATGTTCAGTATTATCATATTCCTGGCTGATTACTGATTTAATACAATCCTTTAAAACTGCACCGTTGTTAAATGTTACTGTAATTATTGAAATTTTCAAAATTTTATCATTTCTTTAATCAAAATTTAGTTAATTTTTTATATTTTCAAAAAATGTTTTCTCATAAACCATCGTATGGAGATTTACACATAATTTTAAATCAAGTTTGTTTTTTGCAGTAAATCTAGCAGATTCTCCAAAATCCTTTCTTAATTGAGGCTTTTCAATTAATTTTATTATTTTGTTTGCTAAGCTTTGCGATTCTTTTTTATTCACAACAAAACCATTTACTCCATCGTTAATAAATTTACTTACATCACCTACATCAGTTGAAACAATTGCTTTCTCCATAGACATTGCTTCCCATACTGATAATGGCGATGCCTCATTATCTGAACTACACACATAAATGTCAATAATCTTAAGAATAGGTCTTACATCTTTTTTATGATTTAAAAAATAAACATTTTCAATTTTTTCCTTTTTAATTATATCTTTTAAATATTTAAAATATTTTTGTTGGCTTTCATAAATTGGGCCAACAACAAGAAAAATGATATCTTTTGAGTAGGATGAAAGTAACTTAGCTGTTTTTAAAAATGTAACGTGTCCCTTATTTCGATTAATATTTCCAATAGTGCCAATAACAATCTTATTTTCAATTAAAAATTTTTTTTGTAATTCTTCTAAAGAGTATTTTAAATTTGGATTAAAAAAATTTACATCTACTGGTGACTGAATAAGAAAATTTTTGCTTTTAGAAGGAATAAGATTTTTATAATACTGTTTTGTTTTCTCTGAAGCAAAAATAAAACTATTTGCGTAAGGACTTAAATAAGAAAAAATTTTTCTTAAAAAAAAAGGTGCATACGTGTCATTTAAATGCCAAACAACTTTTATTTTTGCTAGTTTAGCCGCAATAACTCCCTTAAATTGCCAACAACCTCCACTTACATGAACAAGATTAAAACGATGTTTTTTAAATAAAAAAAGGAGAATTAAAATTTCATATGGAAATAAGACTATATATTTTATTATTGAATATAAATTATTTGACATTGTTGTTAGAGATAAAGGTAAATACTTAATACCAGATTCATGACAATTTAATCTAAATTCCTCAGAATTTTTTTTTGGAAAAATAACATTTGTCTCAATTTTTTTACTAAGTGCAGATGCTACCATTAAAATACGCTTTTGAGGTCCAGCTAATCTTCCATCTTCAATTATATTAGCTACCCTAATTTGACTCTCAATAACTCCCATTAAAATTTCTTACCACTTAATGCCACGAAAAATAACGTCTTTTCTAATATTTTTTTTGTATTTTTCAACAATTTGAAAAATATCTTTTATTACTTCATCTGTTAAATAATTTGGTTTTACACCAATATCTAAAAGACCTTGATAAACAGGGTTATAATAATGACTCTCTGATTCTTTTCTCGGATTATCAATATGTTCAATTTTAACATCATGATTTAGATCATTTCCAACCTTAGAAATTTTTTTTGCAAGTTGATTAACAGAAAATGTTTCCACGATTTGATTAAAAATCCTTAATTCCCCAGGGTTAGCTGGTGTATTAAAAGACTTGTAAACACATTGTAAGGTATCTTTAATATTTAAGTAACCTCTTGTTTGACCACCTTCACCATAAATAGTTAGTGGGTAGTTTGCAACTGCTTGTGTAATAAATCTATTAATTATTGTTCCAAATATCTCATCATAATTAAATAAAGTTTGTAGACATTTATCAATTTTAGTTTCTTCAGTTTGGACTCCGTATACTGGTCCTTGCATAAGATCAGTTACCCTCAGATTCCAAATACGAACTCCAAACCAAAATAAATCTGTATCCATAATTTTAGTGGTATGGTATATAGAACTACCTTGTCTTGGAAATAAAAATTTATCTTTTCTACTTTTGTGCTCTATTTCAATCCAACCCTCCTCAATATCAATATTTGGTGTACCGTACTCTCCCATAGTCCCCAATTTAATTACATGAGTTTCACGAGCATAATCTCTTAAAGCCCACATTAAATTGTTTGTTACCCTTAAATTATTAACAAGAGTAAATTCTGCATACTTATAGTTTATCAGTGAATAAGGCGCAGATGGTTGTTCTGCATAATGAACGACTGTATCTGGTATTCCTGTAAATTTTTTATTTATTGCCCAATCATATTCAATCTTACCATTAAATAGTCCTCTCATAAATTCGGGCTCACTTAAATCTCCGATTACAACTTTTATTTCTTTACCAGTTTTTTTAAACCATAATTTAGATCTATCTTTCAAACTTGGAATTGGATAAAGCATTCCTGTATCAAGATCTTTACAAGCGTTTCGTCGAAAATAGTTATCAACAACAGTTACTTCATGACCTCGAATTGAAAAATACATTGCTGTAGGCCATCCAAGATATCCATCACCGCCTAAAATTAAGACATGACTCAAAATTTTTGTTCCTTATCACCTGGCCAGTATCGTTCTGCCATCGACTCAATTGGTTTTTTTATAAGATTTTGCTTTTTTAATATAAATTTTATTTTATCAATACTCAGAGGAGTCTCTTTTTTTGAAACATATGCTTTAATAATTTTTTTTGATTTGACATCATCATAATTATATCGAATATTATTATAAATCCCCCGAAAAGCTGGCAGTACAGTAAAATAGTTTTTTAATTCTATTGTTCTTCTTACTTCTTCATCACTCATCAATTCTTCATAAAGTTTTTCACCAGGTTTTATTCCAATTATTTTTATTTTGATCTTATTAGGATGAAAACCATAAGTTGGTGACAATATTTCTATCATTGCTTTTGCCAAATCTGGAATTTTTACTACTGGCATCTTGGTTATAAAAACTTCTCCTCCTTTTGCTTTTACCGCACTATCAATTACAAGCCTAGCCGCATCTTTTATGCTCATGACAAATCTTGTCATCTGCTTACTGGTTAGCGTTACTGGACCTCCTTTCATGATTTGATTATGAAAAACTGAAACCACAGATCCACTAGATCCAAGTATATTACCAAAACGCGTTGATGCAAAAATTGGACCTTTTCCACGTTTAGTACTATTTGCTGCTGTCATTAATCTTTCACCCATTAACTTTGATGTACCCATTACATTAGTTGGATTTACTGCTTTATCAGAACTTGTGAATATTACTTTTTCAACTTTATTAAGTTTGGCAGCTGTAATAATATTTTGTATTCCAAGAATGTTTGTTTCCACAGTTTGTTCAGGTGATCTCTCAGACAAAATAACATGTTTTAAAGCTGCAGCATGAAAAATAATATCAATGCCAGAAAACTTTCTTATTAGTTCCTCCAAATGTCTGATGTCAGCTACAAAAAATTTAGCTTTAGAAAATTTAATATAATCCTGATCTAAAAAAAATATTGCATTTTCATTATTATCAAGACCAATTACTTCTTGTGGAACATAACGCTTGTCAGTAAGTAATTGTCGGATTAATTCTCTACCTACAGTACCGCATGCGCCAGTAACTAATATTCTTTTATTATTAAAAATTCTTTTCATTATTAAGCTCCTTTATCAATATTATTCAAAAAATAAGTTACTGTTCTAGATAAACCTTCGTTAATTCCAATTCGAGCACTCCAACCTAAACGTTTCTTAGCCTTAGTAGTATCTGAAAAATTTCTTTTTACATCTCCAATTCTTTTAGATACATTTTTTAAGGAAATATTTTGAATGCCTTGTTTTTTTAACTCGGTTATTAATTTATTAGCAATTTCGCTAACTGTGGTTTCTTGGTTGGTTGCTATTTGAAAAGTTTCTCCACTAATATTTTTAGTGTTTAAAGATAAAATTATGGCATCAATTAAATCGTCGATATATATAAAATCACGAGTTTGTGTTCCATCACCATAGACCTCCAAAATCTCACCTCCCAAAGCTTTTTTAATAAATTTAGCAATTAAACTTAATTTATGTATTGAGCCAGGCCCATAAACATTTCCAAATCGTAGTATAACAGTATTCACATCAAAAGTATTTTTGTAGGCCGAACAATAGCCTTCTCCAGCCAATTTACTTGCACCATATGGCGAAATTGGGTGCGGAACTAACTCCTCATGAATCGGTGGATTAACTTCTCCAATTGGAGCTCCACTTGAAGCAAATATAAATTTTGAAATATTGTTTAATCTGCATGCTTCTAAATAATTAAATGTACCCTCCACATTAACCAACATATCATATCGAGGATTTTCTATAGATGGGCCCACACCTGTGTTTGCAGCAAAATGAACAATAACATCAATACCTTTTGAAACTTGTTTTGCTAAACTCATGTCTTGAATATCACCAATAATTAATTCAACCCCATTAGGTGATCCTTCAATATTTATTGACGCAATTTCTTTAAATTTACATAATCGAGAAAGGTTGCTTTTATTTCCAACTGATAAATTATCAATTAATCTAATATTTTTTGTTCCTAACTTTAAAAGTTTTTTAACTAATGAGATTCCCAAAAAACCACAACCACCAGTTATTAAAATATTATTTATCAACATCCATTAACTTTTTTAAAATTTTACGTAATAATTTTCAACCACAATTAAAATAAAAATTTACTTCTAACACATTTTTCGTAGGATGACTAAATTACAAATGTTTAATTAATCATTTTATATATCTAACAGTCTTCTAAATTTTGGGGATTTCAATATTTTATAACCTTTTTTTATTTTTAAATATTAAATAATCTTATGGACTTATTTAAGATATGTTTATAATTATACATTCTTAGTAACCAATTTATTTTGTTTGTTATTTCTATGTTGGTTTTTAATAAATTTAAAGTTCATCTCACGTTTTGTGCTAACCATAGCTCCTAACAGAAAAGCTAAAATAAAACCGCCTTGAGATAATTTAAATGTTTCATGAAAAAATCCGTAAACAATTATACCAATAAACCCATAAAAAAGGTCTATATAATTATCTCTCAAATATTTGTAAATTTGAAATAAAATATATACATAAAAACTGAAACCAATAAAACCAGTTCGAAATAAAACATCACTATACTGATTGTGTGCTGAGCATTTTAGATCATCGAACATAATCCAGCATCCTAAAAAACCTGAACCAGTTAAAGGATTGTATGTAACATATTTCAAAATTTTTCCCAAGATAAAAACTCTAAACCCTTCTGATGATCCCACACTAGTAAAACGCTGAAATAAATCTGTTAATCCGTCTGTAGAAAGAAATATTAAAATTGTATTTGAAAAATACTTAATTCCCCATGGGAAAATTAATGATAAATAATAAATAATAATTAGAAATATAATTGGTATAAAAACTATAAATGTAATTCTTAAAATAAGTTTATTTTTTTTTTGAAAAAAATAAGATAGATAATAGAAAGAAAAACTCACAAACATAGCAAGAATTGCGGTTCTTGAAAAAGTTAAAAAAATACCAACTAAAATTAATAAAATAATTGGTAACTTCAAAATTTTAAAAAATTTTGAATGAGGCTTATAAAACCAAAAAATCCAAAAACCTAAAATGTAAACGAACCCATATCTAGAGCTACCCACATAATACTTTAAATTTCCTACATCCAAATTTTTCCAATAAAAATATCTTTGCAGTTTCCAAATAGAAAAAAATACTACAATTAAAACTATTGCAATTTTAAAAGATTTTATTTTATCTTCATCAATATCAATTATTGTGTAAGAAAAAATGCTCATAAAAATTAGAAAACTTATCAACCTTCTGTCTATATACCTAAATAATTCATACTGATAAAAAGTGCTTATAAATAGAACTGAAATAAAAAATAAAGTTATAAAGATTATATTTTTACTTGGTGTTTTAATTTTTCCAGTAATTAAAATAAGTATTAAAGGAAAAAAAATAAAACTATAGTTTGCTGATAGTCCTGAAATTGAATAAGGAATTAAAAATATAATAAAAGTAGTTATTAAAAAAAAATTAGAAATTTTTTTTTTTAAAGATAATTTATTGATCACTAACATATGAATTCATAAAATAATGGTTTTATTTTAAAAAACATTAAAATAATCATTTAAATTTTTCATAGGATGGTATCTTTATACCAAGGGTCTTCGGAAAGTATTTTGAGCATTGAGGATATCATTAAATCATGATTTTCCCTAAATTTTGGTTCCCTACCAGTGAATTCATTATATGTTTTTGCTGGCAATACACTGCCTTTACCATTAAGAGTAACAGTAGTTAATTTAACATATTTTGTAGCTATGTTAAAAAAACTTTCTTGATACTTAAAATTTTTTAAAATTTTTCCTTGTCCTTTTTCATACCAATGATGGCTCCTTTTTATCTCGTGGGTATAGTCACAGCCTATAAGAAAAATTTCTTTAAAACCCATAAATATAGCCAAAGAAATAGCACTACGCATACTTCCTTTGAAAATATTTTCATTTTTTGAATAACATTCTTGTAAAAACTTAGAGTCAGGATCATCAATA
>MDTG01410533.1_pt1 | contig 11185 bp, 13 predicted proteins | sample 811421 | NCBI WGS metagenome assembly MDTG01 (sample SAMN05326645, study PRJNA326480) | marine metagenome | isolation source: seawater | place: Pacific Ocean: South East | collected 2011
GACAATTTTTGGAAACAACAAACCGATGTCACACTTCACAACAATCAAAACCAAGATTAAGAATAAACCTCAATTGGTTGAGGCTTTAGAACTCCTTCAATATAATGTCATAGAAGACCAAGAACTTAAAGTTACTGGTACTCATGGTATTAAACACGAAACTGTAGAAGCAGAAGTTGCTATCACTAATGATATTGGATTTCGTATGGATCCTAGAACAGGTGAATATGAATTAGTTGCAGATTTAGAAACTTGGAAGGAACCTATTTCTGTTGACAGATTTATTGATAAGGTCACTCAGCAATATGCTAGAATGACTATTCACAATACTGTTAAGGAGCAAGGGTTTCAAGTTGAAGAGGAATGGGAAATGGATGATAACTCTATTGAATTGACTGTCACTAGGTGGGTTTAAATGCAAGAAGAAAGACCATGGGGTTGGTACCTTGTAATTGATCAAGGTGACCGTTACAAAGTGAAAAGTATAGAAGTTAATCCTGGTGCAAGCCTTTCTTTACAAAAGCATTTGCATAGGACAGAACATTGGGTTGTAGCTGAAGGTACGGCTATGATTCAGGTGGATGATAAGATGGAAATAGTGCATGAAAATCAGAGTACCTATATACCACTAGGTTCAAAACATAGATTATCAAATCCTGGTAAGATACCATTAAGAATTATTGAAGTTCAGAGTGGATCTTATTTAGAGGAAGATGATATAGAACGATTTGAAGATGATTATGGTAGAATAAATGACACAATTAATTGAAAATACTTTATATCAAAAAATACGTGAGGTAATACCTACAGTCTGTGTTGATTTATTAGTTACTAATAACCAAGGTAATTATTTACTTGCAAAGAGACTTGAAGAACCTGCAAAAGGTGAATGGTATTTTCCAGGTGGAAGAATTTTTAAATGGGAAACATGGAAAGATACTGCACTTAGAAAGGGACATGAGGAATTGGGAGTTAAATTAGATATTGGTGAACTTATTTCTGCAGAAAATTTTTTTGATGTGGATCATTCTTACCATACACTTAACCTTATTGTTCATGCTAAGTTTATTTGTGGTATAATAAAATTAGATAAATCTCATGAAGAATATAAATGGATGGATAGTATTCCTGATAATTTACATCCTTGTGTGAAAAATCCGTTATTGAAATTTGGATTCAAATAAATGAAAATAGCTCTTATTACTGGTATCACAGGACAGGATGGTTCTTATCTTGCTGAGTTACTTTTGGAAAAAGGATATGAGGTTCATGGTATAGTCCGTCGTTCTTCATTAATTAATACTCATAGGATAGATCCTATCTATCCACAATTGAAATTGCATTATGGTGATTTAACTGATGCTACTAATATTATTAGTATTATTCAAAAAGTTAAACCAGATGAAATTTATAATCTTGGTGCTCAAAGTCATGTAAAAGTTTCTTTTGAGGTTCCAGAATATACTGGTCAGGTAGATGCTTTAGGTACTTTACGTATTTTAGAAGCAGTTAGACTTTTGGATATGGAGAAAGATGTTCGTATCTATCAAGCATCTACTTCAGAATTATATGGATTAGTTCAGGAAACTCCACAGACAGAGACTACACCTTTCTATCCACGTTCTCCCTATGGTTGTGCAAAACTTTATGGTTACTGGATAATTAAAAATTATCGTGAAGCATATAATCTTCATGCAAGTTCAGGTATTCTTTTTAATCATGAATCTCCTAGACGAGGTGAGACTTTTGTAACACGTAAGATTACACAAGGACTTTCACGTATTTCTGTTGGTCTTCAAGATGTATTAGAACTTGGTAATCTTAATGCTAAAAGAGATTGGGGCCATGCTAAGGATTATGTTAGAGCAATGTGGTTGATGTTACAGCAAGATGAACCAGATGATTATGTTATTGCTACAGGAAAACAATATTCTGTTAAAGATTTTGTAGATGAGGCATCACCATTATTTGGTATGAAGATTGAATGGATGGGTGAAGGTATGGATGAAGTTGGTTATGATTGGAATACAAAAAGACCAGTGATTAAAGTTAGTGATAAATATTTTCGACCTACTGAAGTGGAATCATTATTAGGTGATGCTACTAAAGCAAAAGAAAAACTAGGGTGGGAACCTGAAATTTCATTTAAACAATTAGTTGAGGACATGTGTATCTATGGACAATAGTTTGTTTTATAAAATAGAGAAATGTAGAGTGTGTGGTAATAAGCATCTTCTTACTATTTTAGATTTGGGTGATCAATATCTTTCAGGTATTTTTCCTAAGAAGATTGATCATGAAATGCCATGTGGCCCACTTAAATTGGTTAAGTGTGATGAAAACTTTGATGGATGTGGGCATGTTCAATTGGAACATACGTATGATCTTCCTACAATGTATGGTGAAAATTATGGATATCGTTCTGGTTTAAATGCCAGTATGGTAAAGCATCTTAAAGAAAAATCTGAAAAAATACAAAGAACTATAGATCTTAATTCTGGTGATATTGTTGTTGATATTGCTGGTAATGATGGTACTTTCTTAGGATTTTTTCCTGAAGATTGTGAGTTAATGAGTATCGATCCAACTTCAGAAAAGTTTAGTAAGTATTTTAAATCTAATGTAAATTACATAGCAGATTTCTTTTCTCACAATACATTCAGTAGTAAATTTGGTGATAAGAAAGCTAAGATCATTACTTCTTTTTCTATGTTCTATGATTTAGATGATCCTTGTGGGTTTGCTAAAGAAGTTAAAAAGTGTTTAGATAATAATGGTATATGGGTTCTGGAACAAAGTTATATGCCAGAAATGCTTAATGTAAATTCTTTTGATACTGTATGTCATGAACACCTTTCATACTATGGTATGAGGCAAATTAAATATATCATGGATAAGGCTGGATTTAAAATTATTGATTTTGAATTTAATGATGTTAATGGTGGTAGTATATCTATTGTTGTTAGTCCAAATGAAAGTGAATTAATAGAGTGTACTGAAAGACTTAATGACTTAATTCAATCTGAGTTGGATCAGAAATTAGATACTACTATACCTTGGGAACAATTCTCTTCTCGTATGGAAAGTAATAAGCAACAGTTTAGAAATCTTATTACAAAATTAAAGTCTGAAGGTGACAGGATTGCTGCACTTGGTGCAAGTACTAAAGGAAATGTTACTCTTCAAACATGGGAAATCACACCTGAAGATATTTTAGTTGTAGGGGATGTAAATCCAGATAAAGATGGTTCTTATACTCCTGGAACATGGATTCCAATTAAGGATGAAGATACTGTAATTGAAAATTATGATGCATTTGTTATATTACCTTGGCATTTTAAAAATTTCTTTATCAATAAAGAAAAGTTTAAAGGTAAGAAACTTATTTTCCCTCTTCCTGTTCCTGAGATAGTAGTACCATGAATAAACATGATAGGATATTTGTAGCAGGTCATAAAGGTTTAGTTGGATCTGCTATTGTCAGAACTCTAAAGGAACGAGGATATGAAAATATCATTACTAGGAATCGTCAGCAATGTGATTTAACTAATCCTATACATGTGAAGCAGTTATTTGAAGAAAATGAAATTGATTATGTTTTTGATGCAGCTGCAAGAGTAGGTGGTATTCATGCTAATGATACTTATTCTGCAGAGTTTATATATGAAAATACAATGATACAAACTAATTTGATTCATTGGGCATATAAGTATTTTGTTAAAAAATTTCTTTTTCTGGGAAGTGTTTGCATTTATCCTAAATTAGCTCCTACTCCAGTTAAGGAAGAGTGTTTGATGACTGGAGAATTAGAACCTACTAATGATGCATATGCTATTGCTAAGATACATGGTATTAAAATGCTTCAATCATATCATAAACAGTATGGGTTCAAAGGAGTTTCATTAATGCCTTCTAACTTATATGGGCCTGGAGATAATTCTCATCCAGAAAATGGACATGTAATTCCAGCATTGATACAAAAGTTTAATAATTCTATTGATAATACTGTTACTTGTTGGGGTGATGGTACTCCAATGAGAGAGTTTACTTATGTTGATGATCTGGCAGATGCTTGTTTATTTGCTATGGATCATTATGAAAATGCTGAATTAATTAATGTTGGTTCAGGTCAAGATGTTTCTATTAAAGATCTTGCTAATATGGTGGCTGGTGTGGTAGGATATACTGGAAACATTGAGTGGGATACTAGTCGTCCTAATGGTACTCCTAAGAGACCTTTGGATTACTCTAAAATTTCTTCTTTAGGGTGGAAACCTAAGTATACACTTATAGAAGGACTACAAAAAACCTATGAATGGTTTTGTCAACATACTTATATACAAACTAAATGATTAGAATACCTTATTCTAAAATCGTTATTTGGGGTCATCCTCTTTATTCTCATACACATTCCTACGTTCATGAAGCATATTATCGTGCTTTTAAAAAAGTAGGATATGAAACTTATTGGTTTCATGATGATGATTATCCAGAAGATTTTGATTATAATAATTGTTTGTTTATAGGTGAAGGGTTTGCAGATAAAAAGATTCCTATTAATAGTAGTAGTTGTTATTTAATAATGTATTGCCCTTCTCCTATTAAATATCAAGAAGCAGGAAGATATATTGATATAAGAATGTCAGCTGTTAATTTTAAAGATCATATTCAAGAATATTCTTTAGATAAATCAACTGCAACTAAATTAGGACCAGCATGTTATTTTGTACCAAAAAGTTCTAAAAAAGTTAATATTAAAAATGATTATGTTGATTATGAAATTGATGATTATGATAAAATTTATATAAGTTGGGCTACAAATCTTCTTCCTGATGAATTTGAAGAAGAAGATATTTATTTTGATAGAGAAAATTTAATATATTATTCTGGAACAATTTCTGCAGATGGTATATGTGAAAATTATTCTAATTTTCTACCATTCTTGAAGGCATGTAAAGAAAATGATATAAAATTTATTCATAACAATCCTTGGGCAAATCCATTATCAATGGCTGAAGTAATTAATAGAACTCAAACATCTATTTTGGGTATTGATATAAGAGGTCCACAGCATTTGAAGCAACAATTATTAACTTGTAGAGTGTTTAAAAATATGAGTTATGGGCATTTAGGTTTGACTAATTCTCCATCAGTATATGAAGAATTGGAAGGAAATTGTATTTTTAATACTGATACAGAAAGACTTTTTTATGATGGTATGGAAAATAGAAAAAATTATGATTTAATACGTAAGGGTATGCAGTATGTTAAAGAGAAACATACATATATAAATCGAATTAATAGTATATTAAGTGTTATTGGAGGTGAATAATGAATATATTAATTATAAATCATGATGTTAAACAGTGTGGTGTTTATCAATATGGAAAAAGAGTTGGAAATATCTTAGAAAAATCTGATAAACATAATTTTGTTTATCTTGAGTTAAATTCTTATGATCAATTTGATCAAAATTTAAAAAAATATAATCCAGAATTTATAATATATAATTGGACTGGTGGAACTTTACCGTGGATAACTCCAGATACTGTATCTAATTTGAGAAAGCAAAATATACATCAATTTTTATTAGTTCATAATGAATCTAATTATTCCCAATTCTTTGATGGATATTTGCATCAACATCCATATTGGCTTGAGGGTGAAAGAGATTTTGCAATCGCTAGACCATTACCATTCTATGACAAAAAGCAAAATAGTAGAAATGATGGTATAATTCGTATAGGATCTTTTGGTTTTGGTTTAGTAAACAAGTATTTTCATGAAGTTTGTAGGATAGTTAATGAACAATTCTATAATCAAAAAGTAGAATTGCGTCTTCATTTAACATCTGGTGTGTTTGCTGGATCTAATCAAAATATTGATTTAGTTCAACAGATGTGTCATCAAAATATTACTAGTCCAAATATAAGACTTAATATAACTAATGATTTTATTGATGATGGGGAACTGTTAGATTTCTTAGGTGGAAATGATTTAAATATTTTCTTTTATCAACAATATCCAAATTATAATGGGATATCCTCAGTGATTGATTATGCACTTGCAGTTCAAAAACCATTAGCTATTAATAAGAGTTCTATGTATGCTCATATTATGGATACACAACCCTCTATTTGTGTGGAGGATAATTCATTACAAAATATTATTCATAATGGATTTGCTCCTTTACAAGAGAAGCATGATTCTTGGTCTAATAAAAACTTTATAGATACTATAGAAAAAATATTTGAAGAGTGGAAAAGATCATGAAATTTAATTCTGATGCGAAACAAGATGAATTTGTAGCTAATCTTTTAGAATTTAAAAGAGATGGATACTGTGTTGATATTGGTAGTTGTCATTCTGTTATATCTAATAATACTGTTGCTTTCCAAGAGTTGGGATGGACATCTATTAGTGTGGAAATAGAGAGTGGTTATAATGATAGTTATCCATCTACAAGAAAAAAAGGTGTTCATTTAAATGAGGATGCATTAGGGGTTAATTATAAAGAAGTATTTGAGGAACAAGAGTTTCCTAAAGTTGTAGATTATCTTTCAGTTGATGTTGATACTATTTCATATGACGCATTACAACTCATTCCCTTTGATGATTATAAGTTTAAAGTAATTACTATTGAGCATGATGGTTATTTGTATGGTGATCAATATAGAAAATTGCAAAGGGATTATTTAAATAGTTTGGGGTATATGTTATTATGTTCTAATGTATATGTTGAACAGGATGGATATTATGGTAAAGAGTTTCCCTTTGAAGATTGGTGGATACATCCAGATGAATTTGATGATGAATTAATAAACAAAATTAAATCAGATTCTTTATTGCCTTCTAAAATTATTGAGAAATTTAAATAATATTATGAGACTTGGGTTTTTTTATACCGTTTTCAATGAAAAGCGGGCTGTTGATTATTCTATTAGTAAATTAAGAGTTCATTATCCAGATTCAAAAGTTTATTTGGTTTCTGATGGTGGATTGGATTTTTCTTATTTGGAAGATAAATTTGATAACATTAAAACTTCTTTAGAAGAAGATACTCAAAGTTCTACTTTTAAAATTACGGGTGGAACTGATGGTACTGGAGGAAATTTTCGGGAGGAAAATCATCAAAAAAATATTAAGAAATGTGTATATACACTATTAGATAGAATAGAGAGATCTATTACTTATTGTAATAATCCTGATTGGATGGTAATGTGTGATCCTGATTGTTTAATTAGAGGTCAATTAAATTTTCCAGAGGGTGCTAAACTTTTAGGTACAAGATTGAATTGTTGTTTACCTAAAGGATATCATGATATACTTAATGATATAGATGATGCTATTCCCATTTCAAGATGGGGTGCTTCTCCTTGTGTGTTTGAAGTCAGTACTTTTCTTAAAGCTTTAGAAAAGTTTAAGGAGTTGGACAAGACAAAAAATCTTCTTCATTTATTTACAAATGAATTTTATGCTTTGTATGCTCATGATGTTTTGTTTCCCACTTTATTTGCATTAGTAGGTGAGGAAGAGGAATTTAATCCAGATATTATTGAGTGTATGAGAGATCCTCAATGGAAACAAAAGTCTAATCCATTAGTTCATCAATTTAGGGAATATTATGAAAAATAAATTTTGTTTAGTGACTGCTCTATTCAATATTAATAGGGAAGAAATGGAGGGAAGTGATGGTAGAAAATGGAATGATTATTTAAGTTGGTTTGAAAAAACCCTTCAAGTAAAAAGTCCTATGATTATCTTTGCAGAAGATGATTTAGTTGATTTTATTGAGGAAAGAAGAGAATATCCTACAAAAATAATTACTCATAAGGTATCTGAAATACCATATTATTTTTTAAAGGAAACTATTCAGAATATATTATCGACAGATGAGTATAAATCTAAGATTGATTGTCCTCAGAGAATAGAATGTAAAAATTCTATGTATACTGTAGTTCAATACTCAAAATTTAAATGGTTGGAGCAATCGATTAAATTAAATCCTTTTGATAGTAAATATTTCTTCTGGATTGATGCTGGTGCTTCTCGTCATTTTGAGGGATTTGATTCTAATAAAGAGTTTCCCTCTAAAGGAGCTTTAGATTCATTTGATCAGATGGGAGAGAAGTTTTTGATGCAATTAAACATGGAATTCTATAAGGATATATCCAATGCAGAAACTTTAGATGAAGAATATTTGTGGGACGCACGTGCTATAACATGTGGATCGTTTTTTGGAGGACATTTAGAAGCAGTTAAAAAGGTTTCTAAAGAGGTTGATGATATTTGGATTAATAAAATGATTAATAAAGGTAATGTAAATAATGAGCAGATTGTTTTGGCATATCTATTGAAGACTAAACCTGATATGTTTGTAGAGTATAATAGATATAATGGTAATCATATGGATATTTTTAATGAACTTTCTTGAGGTGATTAAATGAAATTTTGTTTAGTTGGGCCAGGCATTATGCCCATTCCACCTACTGGTTGGGGTGCTGTAGAACGTGCCATTTGGTATAGATCATGTGCTCTTTCTGAATTGGGTCATGATGGTGAAATTATTAACACTCCCGATATGGATGAAATTGTTGGTGAGTGTTTAGAAGGTGATTATGATGTAATTCATATTCATTATGATGTTTTTTATCCTGTCATTGAACGTTTATATGGAAAGGTAAATTGTCCTATTTTATTCAGTAGTCACTATCCTTATATTGATCAGAAAAATATGCATCCAAGGGATGGTTATGATCGTATATTTGATTATATGTTGACTAGCAATGAAAAGTTTTATAATTTTGCTGTGTCTCCTAAGGATTATCAGTTCTTTTTAGATCAAGGATTTCCCCAAGATAGAATTTATCCATTAAGAGAAGGCCCATTAGTATCTGAATTTAGATATAATGAGGAGTGTGAGAAACCTGATAATTCTTTATATCTTGCTAAGATAGAAGAACGTAAGAAGCAGTATAAGTATCAGTCTATTCCTGGTATTGAGTTTGTAGGTAGGTATGAAGGACAAACTTCCTTTGATCCTAATAATAAAAATTATTTGGGTGAACTTAAGAGTAATGAAATTATTACTTCTTATGCAAATTTAGTACATTTGAGTGATGGTGAAAATGGTACATGTATGTCTGTAATGGAAGCACTTGTTTTGGGATTGGGAGTTGTTGTTTCTAGAAGAACTGCTAGTGAATTGGATACTTCTCTTGAATTTATTGAAGTTATTCCTGATGATAAATTGGATGATTTAGATTATATTACAGAGAAGATTCAAGATAATAGAAGAATATCTATTTCAATGAGAAATGAGATTAGGGAATATGGTATTAAATCATATTCTTTATTGGAAAGAATGAAGGAGTATGTTAGGGACATTGAAGGTATAATTGGTTAGCATGTATATTGCATCATGTCCTCTAAGAATTTCTTTATTTGGGGGTTCTACTGATAATCCTTATTTTGTAGATAAGTATGGTAGGGGATCTGTAATTAGTTTTACTTCCAACCTTAAAACTTATGTAACTATTAGTCAAGATAAGTTTGGTTTTAATAGAGATAAGCACAAATATATTATAAATTATTCAAAAAGAGAAGAAGTTTCTACTATTGATGAGATACAGAATGAAGTGGTGAGAACTGTATTGAAGCATTTTGAAATGCCACCAGTACAAGTTACTCTTACTAGTGATGCATATTCTCAAGGTAGTGGACTTGCTTCTTCATCATCCTATACAATAAGTTTGATTAAAGCTTGTTGTTTATTTTTCAATCTTTCTATTACAGACAATGACGTATGCAAACTTGCCTATAAATTGGAACGCATATACAACCCTTTTTGCGGATATCAAGACCCATATGGTTGTGGTGTGGGAGGGTTTAAAAGGATTAATTTCTATAATGAAACATCTATTACTTATGAGTTTTTATCTACTGATATATTTGAATACTTTGATACTCATCTTGTGTTTACTGGTGTTACAAGAAACTCAAAAAGAATCCTCAAAAACATCACAGAAAACTTAGATAAGATTCAACCATTATTAAATACTGCTGATAAAGCATATCAAACTCTTGTAGAAAATAATTATGATGAATTTTTATATTTGTTAGGTAAGAGTTGGTCACAAAAGAAAAATACATCTTCAACGATTGCAGAGAATGAAACCATCCGTGAGATTGATTCTGTATTAGAAAATAATGATACTATATGTGCACATAAATTATGTGGTGCAGGGAATGGAGGATTTTTTCTAACATTTTCTGAAAAAGATACCTTGAAAATTCCATATGATTGTGTTAAAATAAGTGTGGAACCAAAAGGTGTTTATGGACAATCCATTTGATGAATATATTGAGACTTTAAAATCAGCTCATATGGAAGTTGAATTTTTCAAATTCCAGAAAGCATTTCACACTCACAATAGAATAATCATTTTAGGTAATGGGGGTAGTAATTCAGTTGCTTCACATATCTCTCAGGATTATATGAAGTTTCATAATAAGAAAGTTTCTATTCTTTCTGATCCTTCTATGATTACTATGCTTACGAATGACTTTGGATATGATAATGCATATCAGAAGTTTTTAGAGTATTATGTAGAAAAGGATACACTGGTGGTTATTATGAGCTCAGGTGGAGAGTCTAAGAATATGTTAAATTGTGTAGATTGGTGTGAAGATAATAAAATTTCATATGGAGTATTGACAGGATTTAAACTTGAGAATACCATAAGAGGTGAAGCAACTAATGCATTATGGAATTACCATATTGCTAGTGATAGTTATGGTGTGGTAGAATGTGTACATCAAATTTTCTTACATGGAGTGATATGAAGTATTGTTTTGATTTGGATGGAACTATCTGTGATACTCCATTAAGACTTTCTGATTTAAAACCAGGTTATCTAGAAGCAACTCCTTTTCCATTCATGGTGGAACAGGTTAATAGATTATATGATGAAGGTCATAAGATTATAATTATGACAGCAAGAGGAAGAGGATCAGGTATTGATTGGACACAGTTGACAATAAAACAATTAGATATGTGGGGTGTCAAGTACCATGAACTTGAACCTATGTTTCATAAACCTACTGCTGATATTTTTATTGATGATAAGGGTATTAATGTAGAGGAATGGAAGAAGACAGTACCACCTAAGAAGGGTATTATTGC
>MDTG01002762.1_pt1 | contig 11184 bp, 10 predicted proteins | sample 811421 | NCBI WGS metagenome assembly MDTG01 (sample SAMN05326645, study PRJNA326480) | marine metagenome | isolation source: seawater | place: Pacific Ocean: South East | collected 2011
AACGGTGCCTGAATTATATAATGCTATGCTTGAAATAGCTGATAATAAGGACGTCAGTGCGCAACAATTCCCCTCTATGGGATGCTCTATTAAGTGGAAATAAGCCACATCATTTCCGCCCTGTGCGAAACTTACGCTTTGAGCATTGACTTTAATGAAGACAGAGGTTGATATATCTTAGTTTCTAATGCATATAGGGTAGTTATGAACGATATTGATATTGTAAGAGAAGCCGAGGAAGACCTCCAACGCGAAAAACTGGAAAATCTTTGGCGCCAATACGGCCATTATGTGGTTATGGCGATTGTTTTGGTAGTTATAGGTACAGGAATTGTCACTTTCTATGATTACTGGACGACCAAGCAAAATCAAGAAGCAACTGTCGCTTTGGAAGAAGCCTATGCGTCAAAAGACACTGCGCCACTGGAAGAACTTCTTCCTGAATTGCCAAAACGTCACCAACTTGTTGCAAATCTGATGATCGCTGGTAAGGCCTTTAACGATAATGAAGACGATAAGGCCAACGCGTTTTTAGAAAAAGCCGCCCAGAACAATAGCGGCGATCCCTATCTACGTGACATGGCAACACTGTATTACGGCGTAACATTGCTACGCAAAGATGATGTACAAGCCGCGGACGTAGAAGACGCCCTGAAGCCGCTTTTAAGTGATAAAGATAACTTATGGCATGGCCATGCCAAACTATACATGGCAATCACACAGGCCAATATTGCCAAAGATTATGACAGCGCTATTCAAAGCCTTGAAGATATTAAGAATGCAAAAACAGTGATGCCTGAGATTGCTCAAATCGCCGTTTCTTTACAAGATTTATACACGTACAGGGCATCACGCGCTGAAGAAAAATAATAAATAAAAGATCAATGAAAACGTTTTTTTCTAAACATATTATCGCCCTATCTCTGCTTATGATAACCGCCGCATGTTCATCATCAAGCTGGCTTGGTGAAAAAGAAGGGCCACCGCTTCCGGGCGAGCGTATTTCCGTCTTTGAGCTTGAGCAGGAGTTAGAGTCCGACGATATTGTTCTCAACGCACAAGGCTTCGTTGTTTCCGATCCTTGGGCCAATTATTTCTGGCCGCAGGCTGGCGGCTACCCAAACCACGCCATGCAACACCTAGCCCTTGGCCCCGCCCCTTTAAAGAAAGCATGGCAGGCCGATATAGGCCATGGTGGTAACGATAACCTTCCTTTAACAGCACAACCAGTACTCGCCAACGATATTATCTACACGTTAGACAGCCACAGTGAACTCCGCGCTTTTAGCACAGATAAAGGTAAGCTTCTTTGGAAGAAAGACATGCGTTCTGGCCGACGCGGCGAAGCCGTATTGAGCGGTGGTATTGGTATTGGGGAAGGCCGTCTATATGTTACGAACGGTCAGAATATTGTTTTTGCTCTAGACCCAGAATCAGGCGACGTATTATGGCGTCAAGATGTCTTGAGCCCCGTACGTGCCGCGCCAACTATTCTTGACGGGCGCGTATACATCACCACATTAGACAGCACATTGACGGTCCTTAATGCGGAAGACGGTACATTCTTGTGGGAACACAAAGGTCTTGGGGAATCCGCTGGCTTGCTCGGTAATGCAAGCCCCGCCGCTGACAAACAAATTGCTGTAGTTGGGTATTCATCCGGCGAAGTATTTGCTTTGCGCGTCGAGAATGGCTCTATCGCATGGAGCGACAATCTAAGCTCTGTACGTGCCATCACAGCCTCCACCAGAATTAGTGACATTAAAGCTTTGCCAATTATTGATAAAAGCCTTGTTATAGTTGGCAGTTACGGTGGACGCATGACCGCTATCAACAAGCGTACAGGTAACCGTGTTTGGCAAAGAGAGATTAGCATTTCTGAAACACCATGGGTCGCAGGCAACCATATCTTCACCATCACAAACGGTAACAAGCTTGTTGCGCTAAGCCGTGATAAAGGATCTTATAGCTGGGTAAAAACATTGCGCGAATTTGTGAACCAAAAAGACAAAATTGGCCCAGTGGGCTGGACATCTCCTGTTTTGGCCGGAGGCCGCCTTATCCTCTTTAACACCGTTGGCGAAGCCGTGGAAGTTGACCCAAATAATGGCGATATCCTAAACACATGGGATGTTGGCACCTCCGTGAGCATCGCCCCTATTGTGGCAGGCGAGACACTATACGTCCTTGATGATAAGGGGAATTTACGCGCCTATCGTTAAAGCCCAGTTTAACCTTCTCTCGCATTTTATTCTGGCATATAGTTATAAACACTGCTATATCGGCAAGTCATAAAATTGGTATAAATCAATGATGGAAAAGAAAAGATTTCGTATAGCCCTGATCGGGCGTCCTAACGTTGGAAAATCTACGCTTTTTAATAAAGTCGTTGGGAAGCAAATGGCTATTGTCGACGATACGCCCGGTGTTACCCGCGATTACCGCGAAGAAGACACGGTGATCCAAGGTAAAGCCATCACCATGATTGACACCGCTGGCTTAGAAGAAAGTTTCGACGATTCTATGTTTGGCCGTATGCGTGCACAAACGGAACGTGCTGTTGAAAGCGCGGATCTACTTGCTTTTATTATTGATGGTCGCGAGGGCGTGACCCCGCTAGATCAACATTTTGCCGCATGGCTTCGCAAGCAAAAACAACCCAAGCTATTAATCGTCAATAAATGCGAAAGCTCCAAAGGAGACATAGGAATCGGCGAAAGCTACGGCCTCGGATTTGGTCAACCTTATCCCATTTCTGCTGAACACGTACACGGCTTTGCCGATTTGTTTGAAGCCTTCTTAGAGCATATCCCAGACGGTGATGAATACGTGCCCGAGGAAGATGACGACGATGAAATCGACTTTGACAGCCTTGATGACATTGAAGGTAATGACGAATTTGAATTCGAAGACAAAAGTGCAAAAGCAGTCAGTCAGAAACCGATCAAGATCGCCGTTATTGGTCGTCCTAATGTCGGAAAATCAACGCTAGTCAATGCTCTTTTGAACGAAGATCGTGTAATGACAGGCCCTGAAGCTGGCGTCACCCGTGATGCGATTGCCATTGACTGGACCTATAATGAACGCAAGTTCAAGCTCGTTGATACAGCTGGACTGCGCCGCAAGAGCCGTGTTGTAAATCAGATCGAAAAAATGTCTGTTGAAGACAGTATGCGTGCCATCCGCTTGGCACAAATCGTCGTCCTTGTACTTGATGGAACACTTGGTATTGATAAACAAGATTTAATGATTGCCGCCCATGCGATTGAAGAGGGACGTGCCTTGGCCATTGCCATCAATAAATGGGATATTGTTGAAGATAAGGAAAAAACCCTCGCTGATATTAAAGACCGTATGGAGCTCTCCTTATCACAGATCAAAGACTTACCCGTACAAACTATGTCTGCTCTTAATGGCCGTAACTTAGGCAAATTAATGGACCGTCTTCTCAACCTTTATGAGCTATGGAATACACGGGTTTCTACAGGTAAAATGAACAGATGGCTAGAAGCCCTTGTCAGCCACCATCCACCACCCCTTGTTCGTGGACGCCCGAATAAATTGCGCTATATCACACAGATTAATACAAGACCGCCGACTTTTGCGCTGTGGTGCTCTGTGCCCAAAGCCCTACCAGATAGTTATAAGCGTTATATTATGAACTCACTACGCAGTGACTTTAATATGCCGGGCACACCAATTCGTGTCCTCCTTAGAAAATCTAAGAATCCATACGCAAAGTAGTTTCTGCTAGATCAAAGATTATTTAAGAAGCGGGGCAGAGAATTTGCCCATTATCATTACACTCAGGTAAACACAGCTTTAGCACTTCTGCCGCTGCATCCTCAGGCTGAACCAGTTCACTTTTGTCGGGAAAGCCGCCAGGATACGCTTCATCAAGCATACTGGTATGAATAACTCCTGGAGCGAGTAAATTAGCACGCACATTTGTCTCCGCCATTTCTGCCGCATATATTTTCACAAAAGCATTCAACGCCGCTTTCGTCGCGGCATAAAGCCCAAAGAATGGCTCATTCATTTCAGCCAGACGTGACGTAATGAACACAGCGCGGCCAGCATCTGACTTTTTTAGTAACGGATCGAGCGTACGGATAAGGCGATAATTCGCATGCACATTGACATCAAAAATTTCTTTCCAAACCTTTGGATTATGGTGTGAGACCATACGAAGTCCGCCTAGTGCGCCAGCATTACCAACGAGAATATCTAGCCCGCCGAACCGCTCAAAAACATTGGGTCCAACCATATCTATATCATCGCCTTTTTTCAAATCTAGCGGCATGATCGTGGCCGTGCCGCCTTGTTCGGCAATCTCGTCATGCGTACGTTCCAAACCGCCAATTGTACGTGCGCATAAAATAACATGCGCGCCTTCCGCCGCCAAAGCTTTAGCAGATGCCGCACCGATCCCTCTGGATGCGCCTGTTACCAGTGCAATTTTATTGTCTAACTGTGCCATAATGTCCCTCTAAATTTTTACTGTATCGCTCTTTTTTGTGAATCCAGACTATTACGTGTCGCATAGACATTGGCAATAATACGCTGTAATTGCTGGTTTTGCGCGGCGTTTTGATTCTTGGATGCCAAATTAAGTAAATAATCTTTTACATGTTCATATTGAATACCGGCATTAATCAACACGCCCTCAATGACTTCATTGACTGAACGTTTCTTGAATGTTTCATAATTACCCTTATTAATCTCTTCTTGATTAAGCTGAACGTCTGTCACTAGCATCGTATCGAAAAGTTTAGAGAGATACGCCTCACGCCCGTCTGCTATATAAGCACCCCAAAAGCGCTCTACATCCTCAGGCGTAACAATTTCGTCTTCCAGTGGCATAGGAAGCGGGTCAAAGGCATCTTCTTCCGTATATGCCCAGCCTTGCTCTTCCGTCCACTGTTTAATAATGTCCGTTGCACCGGCATGACGTGCGGCACGCACAATCGCCCCAGCTTGATACTGCGTAGCATCAAGTTGATCCAGCCAGCTTTTTAAAACGTCTTTATTATCATGAAAAACCACGGCCAAAAACCCAATCACATAGTTTTGCTGTGTTGGCAATTGGTCCATATACCCCAATTCAATCAATCGCTGAACCATAATAGGCGTTTGGAAAGCAGGCTTCTTTGTATAATAGTAGTTTAAGAAACGCTGAAGCTTGAGATCTTGCTTCCAAGGTGTCGTAGAAGGGTCTTTATCCCCCTTTTGCTGTTGAAGACGCAGGGCTTCTTTAACAATAGATTTTGGGGCATGGACATTATTTGTTTGCGCCAGAGTCTCACCAATGAAACTTGTCGCCAACACCATAGAAACCGCAAAGCACAAAGCTTTTGATATCATCCCACGCATAGATTAATCCTCACTATTTACTCGCTTCTTTTAAGCGCGATATTTTCATTTTATCGTGTTTTTCTTCACGATCCGTTAAGAAGATAGGATATTCACCTGAAAAACAAGCATCACAATATTGCGGATCATCGCTATTACGTCTAGCTTGACCAACAGCGCGGTACAGACCGTCTAATGAGATATACGACACAGAATCCGCCTTGATGATATCCGCTATCTCCTCAGGACTGTGGTTATGCGCCAGTAGCTCACTATCTTCAGGGGTATCGATGCCATAGAAACAGCTGTGTTTGGAGGGCGGACTGGAAATACGCATATGCACTTCCTTAGCACCAGCATCTCTGACCATCTCTACAATTTTCTTCGATGTTGTCCCGCGTACGATGGAATCATCGACAAGAACAACATTCTTTCCGGCCAATAACTTACGGTTACTGTTATGTTTAAGCTTAACCCCCAAATTACGAATTTTATCGGTTGGCTCAATAAATGTACGCCCTACATAGTGGTTACGAATAATACCCAGTTCAAATGGCACACCACTTTCTTGTGCATAGCCAATAGCCGCAGGCACACCACTATCAGGCACAGGCACAATTAAGTCTGCCCCCTCGACAGGGTTTTCACGTGCAAGTTCAGCGCCAATTTCTTTACGCATTTCATAAATGGATTTATCCTCCATGAAACTGTCCGGACGCGCGAAATAGATATATTCGAAGATACAGAAACGGCTTGGCTTCTTTGCAAAAGGAAAACTACTTCGCATCCCTTTCTCATCAATTGTAATCAATTCCCCGGGTTGGATATCCCTAACATATTCAGCGCCTACAATATCCAATGCACAGCTTTCAGAAGCCAGAATATAGCCATCATTCAACTTGCCTAAGATAAGCGGACGTACACCATGCGGATCACGTACACCCATAATCTTTTTACGGGTCATCAGCACCAGAGAATAAGCCCCTTCAACCTGCTTCAACGCATCAACAACACGGGCCTCAAATTTTTCTTCTTTAGAGCGAGCAATAAGATGAACAATAACTTCCGTATCCGAAGTTGACTGAAATAAAGCACCCGATTTCACCAAATCCTGACGAAGGCCATACGCATTGGTTAAATTACCATTATGAGCGAGTGCCAACCCGCCAAAGGAAAGATCCGCAAATAAAGGCTGAACATTCCGAAGAACAGGTGTGCCGGATGTTGAATATCTGTTATGGCCGATAGCCCGGCTACCGGGAAGCTGTTCCATTACACTGGCTTTAGAGAAAGTATTGTCGACCAGCCCCAAAGCGCGCCGCACATGAAAGTCTTCACCGTCGAAAGTCGCAATGCCGCAGGCCTCTTGGCCTCGGTGCTGAAGCGCATGAAGGCCTAAGGCTGTTAACGCCGCCGCATTTTCAATGTTGTAGACTGCATAAACCCCACATTCTTCTTTCAATTTATCGGTCTGTGGGTCATAGGCGGTCATTATTCGTCTCCAACATCTTCAAAGAGCTGATCCATCTCTTCGCGTTTATCTTTATCATAGGCTGGCGTGTCTTCTTCCGCTTCATCGCTACGGTCAGGTTGCGCCCCGCGGATAAGGCGTTCAATATTTGACGGGGCTTCTTCTTTGACTTCTTCAACTTTTTCTTCAGCGCCTTTTGGAATAAAATGGTCAATACCCTTCGCTGTCATTTCCAAATAGGAATGTGTCATAGTACGACCAAACCAGCTTTCTTTTTGCGCATCATCAAGAATATAGAAAAAAGGCAGATAAAGAAGTCCAACAAGTAAAAGACCGCGGGCTAAACCAAATATCGCGCCAAGCACACGGTCTATAGAGCCCAGCCCTATCTTCTCAGCGCCGCTTGATAGAAAATGCGACAAGAGGGAAAGCACAATCATAAAAACAATAAAGACGCCGCCATAAGCCAACAATTTTGCAAGCAACGGATAGGGGATAATGCCAAGAAACTTACCAACTTCTTCTGTGCTTGGTGAAACAAAGAAATTAGACAATACCGGTTCTAACATCGGTGCAAAGATATAGGCAGCAAAACACGCGCCTACAAGGCCAAAAATCGTTAGCACTTCTCTGATAAAGCCTCGAAAAAAAGCAATCAGAATTGAGATTAATAAAACGGCAAGGACCAGAACATCGATAATCATATCTATTGATATGGATTTTACGTCTGTTTTTCAAGCATTATAACGTTTTTTCCCAATCAATAATGATATTTCATGCAAACTGTTAGCAAGACAACTTTATGTCTTTTTTTATTTTTTTTCGGTGTTATTATTATAGCAAGCATAAATGGGAGAATATTATGGCTAAAGGTATGGCAACAGCGGCTATGCATGCAAGAAATCATAGCTGTATCAATGGTAGTTCGTCGAAAGCACCATGTGATTTTGATACGCATGTAAATCCAGACGGTGAAGATGGAGGACGCGTTCATAAGGATGCCAACGTCCATCACAATGTTACCATTGACCGCTCAGCTGTTGTCTATGCAGGAGCACGCATTGATGAAGGGGTTATTATCGGTCCGCGCACCGAAATCCATGCAGCTTCTATTGGGGCTTTCTCAACTATCGGCAATAATGTACGCGTATATAGCGGCGCGCGTATTCTTGGCGGTGTAACTATTGACGATGGCGTCATACTAGATGGTAAATCGCAGGATATTATCAAAGCACCAAAAAAGCCGACACCCAAGCGTACCGTGCATATACGCCAGCCACGTTAATTGGCATAGTTATTGAACAAAGTTAAAATGCTTCTTTTTGCTTAGATTTTGGACGCCCTAGCATCCCGATTAAATCATTTAAATCTTTCATCTTGATCACTGATAAACCATCAATGATATCTGGCGTTGCTTTCTTACCCTTTGTTTCAGGCACGATAGCGTGTTTAAAGCCAAGTTTCGCCGATTCTTTAAGGCGCTGTTCAGCTTGGGCCACAGGTCTGATCTCGCCAGCCAAGCCGACTTCTCCAAAAACAACTGTGTCCTTGGCGGTTGGTTCATTGTTCAGTGAACTCAACAATGCCGCCGCCACGGCTAAATCCGCCGCAGTCTCCGTAATACGAAGGCCGCCGGCAATATTTAGATAAATATCATACATACTTAAGGATATACCAAAGCGGGCCTCCATAACGGCTGTAATCATCGAAAGACGATTCGAATCCCAGCCAACTACCGCGCGCTTAGGTGTCGGAAAGGCTGTTGGCGCAACCAAGGCCTGCACCTCAACCAATACAGGGCGTGACCCTTCCATCCCTGCTAAAATCACACTCCCCGGTGTATTGTCTTGACGCTCAGACAAGAAAAGTTCTGAAGGATTATTCACCTCCAATAATCCCGCCTGCGCCATTTCAAAGACACCGATCTCATCCGTAGGGCCGAAACGGTTCTTCACCGCCCGCAAAATACGGAATTGGTGACCACGGTCCCCTTCAAAATAGAGCACTGTATCGACCATGTGTTCTAAGACACGCGGTCCGGCAATGGCACCGTCTTTAGTGACATGGCCGACAAGAATAATGGCAATGTTACGCTTCTTCGCTAATCTTATAAGCTCAGACGACGCTGTACGCACTTGCGTCACAGTCCCCGGCGCAGAATCAATCGTATCAACATACATTGTCTGGATAGAATCGATGATGACAAGTTCGGGCTTTTCGGGTGACTTTTCAATTGAGGTTACAATGTCACGCACAGATGTTGCCGCCGCCAATCCTACAGGCGCTTTTTCAAGACCCAAACGTTCAGCGCGCAAACGCACCTGATCTACAGCCTCCTCACCCGATATATACAAACAATGCATTCCTGCATTCGCAATTTTGCAGACCGCCTGTAGTAAAAGCGTTGACTTCCCGATCCCCGGATCACCGCCCAGTAATATTGCCGACCCTGGTACGAGGCCGCCGCCTAAAACACGGTCCAGCTCTTGTATTTTACTTGAGCGGCGCGGCAATTTCTGAGCCTCGCCATCCAAGGAGACAAAATCAATGACATTACCTTTGGCTTTAGAACTGCTTGCCGCGATACTCTTTGCAGGTCCAGCCTCAACGATTTCCTCAGCTAGGCTATTCCATTCACCGCATGCTTCGCACTTGCCCGCCCATTTTCCGTAGACCGAGCCGCATGATTGACAGATATAATTCTTTTGAGACTTCGCCATTGTTTTTCAGCTTTTATACTATTTGTTTACTTTTTGTTCTCATTTGAGGATAGTGGAACTAAACTCACTCAGCAAGTATTTTTTAAAACTGGCGGCTAATAGAAATCGAGCCAAATATTTGGCGATCATCCTGACCTTCGAACTCTTCTGTACGGTGAACAAGCGTATAGCTGATGCGTGTTTTCTTATATATCAGGCTAATACCTGCGTTCAAATCAGCGACAAAGTAGTTCTTATCGACGCTGTGGCTATCACTAAACGTATTGCCATCAAGAAAGATATTCCGTGCAATAGCACGGCCATCAACACCGGCAAATAAAGACCAGCCCCATTCTTTTTCAGGAATTTCAAATACGGAAGCCCCAGGTAATCCCGGACGTACACGCGCTGGTGCGGCATGAAAACGCTCGCCTTTTGGACTGATACGGAACGTCACCCCTGTATTAGCAAAGGTATAAACATTACCGACAGTCGTCCCGATATGCGGGTCTACCGATATAGCCAGTCCATCAACAGTCCAGCGTCTATATTCAGGCCAAACACGTTGCCACCCCAAAGTAACGGCAGGTTCGGTATCAAGTTGATGTTCCCATCCTTTAGGCAGGGTCGTCCTCACAAGCTGGTGTACTTCACGCTGAATAGGTTCGCCCAAAGCCTCAGGGCCTATAATACCAACACTCAATTCTACTTCATCCGCACGATTATCTTTGAGAGTCGCCATACCGACTGAGCCGTATAAATGCGCGGCATATGGGCGATCATTAGGATTGAGTGTACGCCTTCGAATATTACGCGGTGTGTACATATTATGACCGAATGAATAGGTCACAAAAGATGTCTCATTTACCTCAAACATCGGTAGGTATTCTGATATAGCTCTTAAGACTTTGGGAAAGTCCGCGTCCAGATTAATATAACTCGCACGTACGCCGTTCGTGTAATTCTGGTCACTACCATCGCCAAATGAATCATTCTCCCATGCAAAATTCCAGACACGGCCTGGTTGCTCCCGTTTATAATCTTCAGCAAACTCTTTTTCCAATGTTTCATTATTATCGCCTGTTTCTTGCGCATATACACTTGATATGCTCATAAGAAAGACCACAATAAAATTCATGAGAGCTGTCATAAAGCCTGTTTTTTGCATAGATTTAATATCCCGCATTCTCTATCATGTTTAAATGTCTACTTCACCGTCTAGCGATAGTCCTCCTATAGATAAAGCACTTCACCGCAGATTGCTAATATACTTTTTCAAGTTTCAGTTCCGTCCTAAATATTTTTGGTTTCGCGTCATCGTGATGCTGAGTTCAATCATTGCCACAATAGCATGGGATGTGCTGGCTCCATATCAGTTTAAGAAGCTGATAGATTACATTACACCGCTTACGCCGCCCCTTGAAGCAACGATCTGGAATGACGTCTTTCATCTTTTTCTGATGATCGTCTTCTTTTACGTTATAGGCCTCATTGCCCGTGTCTGCATCACCAGCTTTGTTTGCTTGTCCAGCGCCCTTGTCGTTCGTGATTTGGAAAATGAATGTGTCGAAAAACTACAAAAGTTTTCTTATGATTTTTATGCGAACAGCTTTGTTGGGAGCCTCGTCGCACAATTACGCCGCGTGGGTGATGCTTACCTCA
>MDTG01023330.1_pt1 | contig 11184 bp, 10 predicted proteins | sample 811421 | NCBI WGS metagenome assembly MDTG01 (sample SAMN05326645, study PRJNA326480) | marine metagenome | isolation source: seawater | place: Pacific Ocean: South East | collected 2011
ATTCCTTGATCAAATACCGTATAGTCTAGCAATTCTGTAGCATCTGTACTTTGTTGAACTTGCTTTAAATACTTGTCTTTAAAATCAGGTCTGTACGAATAAGAAATAGAAGGTCTGAAAGTATGTCTAATTTTTTTTAACCTTCCTTTTTTAAAATTAAAAGTACCATAGATATTTGTAGATAAACTAACGCCAGCATTGTATTCTCTGTAACTTTTAAATCCTCTTAATGTATCTGTTACCACTACGTTATTTGTGATGTCATAGTCTTTTTGAATGTAATCAAATTGCCAAGTTTCTTCATAATTAACACTTGGTGATAATGTAAGGTATTTAAATGCTTTGATATTGGTATTGGTTCCTGTTTTGTGTTGTGCTCCAGATCTTGCCGTTTCAAACATTTTATTTGTAAAAAATTCATCATCTGTTGTGTTAATTAAATATTGTCCTTGAAAGGTATAATTAAATCCCATTTTTTGAATAGGTGTTTTTTGAACACCACCTTTACCTGCAAAAGGAAAAATTCTACTCATATTTACTGTTAATGAGGGCAAGGTCATTGTAATTTTTTCAGTATTCGTATTTTGTTGATGTGATGCTGTTACATTCATGTTAAATGGGGTACCAACAAAAGTCTTGCTATAATTTATGGAGGAGTTTAAAGTATTTGTTTGTGTTTGAGAAATATTAAACTGATTTTGAGATTCTCTAAAAAACTTACTACTTCCTAAATTTACAGATGCAGTAAATCTAGAATTTGGGTTGGCTTTTGCATCTTGATTATGAGACCACCTAATATTGAAATTATTAGCTTTGCTAAAATTATCAAAGCCTCTTATACCATTAATGTTGTTTTCAAAATTAAAATTAAAAGAACCACTAAAGCGATACCTTTTTTTATAGTTTGAGCCAAGTCTCATACCCCAGCTTCCATTAGAGTATGCATCACCTAAGACTGTTAAGTCCATATAGTCACTAATGGCAAAATAATATCCACCATTTTGAATACCAATTCCTCTAGAACTACTTCCTGTGTCAAAAGCAGGGATTAAAAAACCAGAAACACTTGTTTCTCCAATGGGGAAATAAGCAAATGGTAGAAAAATAGGGGTCGGTATGTCCGCTAAAACTAAATTACTAGAACCAACAATAATTTTTTTTCCAGGAACTAGTTTCGCTTTGCTAGTAGCAATATAATAATCTGGAATTTTTTTTTTCTGAAGTTGTAAATCTTATTTTTCTAACAAAAATGGTTGAATCATTAACTCGTTTGGTCTTTTTACCGTAGGTAAACATTTCTCCTTGTTTTGTTTTTAAACCGTAAATTAAAGCGCGTTTACTTTTAAAATTATAAATGATAGAATCTTGTTCAGATTCTTGTCCTCCTTGATTAAATATTGGCAATTGGTTGTAGCCTGTACTATCAATTATTCCTTTTGCGAAAAGAGTATTTTTTTTATAATCAACAATAATGATTCCTGCTTTTAAATCGATATCCGTATAAGAAATATTTGCTTCATTATATAGCGTAACAGTCTTATCTTTTGCATTCTGAATTGTATAGTCTTTGGCAACGTGTAGAATAATATCTTCAATAGTTTCTTTAGTTTTTAATGAATCTATAGCAATAGTATCTGTTTTTTGAAGACCTAGAGAGTCTTTTTTATTGACCACCATAGTTTCTTTTTTTTCCTCAGAAATTGCTACTTTATTTTGAGAAATAGCGTCTTGACAGAGTCCTATTCTGAAAAAAAATATACAGTGAAATAAAAGAATGAAAGATCGGTTTGTTTGCAATGCTTTAAATGCTATTTTTGTATTTAGGTAAAAATATGGTTCAATAATTGAAGAGCCAAATTTACAATGCCAAAATTAGTTAAATTTTATTGATGCTATTTCAAGAAAACAACAAAATTAATCTCCAACTAAGAATTATTTTTCTTTTTTTCTTTGCATATTCTTTTTTGATGAGTTCATCATCTATATTTTCGCAAAAAAAATATACAATAGTCATTGACGCCGGCCATGGAGGAAGAGATCCTGGAAATTTAGGAAATGGTTATAAAGAAAAAAATATTGCTTTAAAGGTAGCTTTAGCGGTGGGAAAGAAATTAGCAATCAATAAAGATATTAACGTTCTTTATACAAGAAAGAAAGATGTTTTTATAGATTTATGGAAAAGAGGGGATGTTGCGAATGATTCAAAAGCAGATTTATTCATATCGATTCATTGCGATTCTCATACATCAAACGCTTATGGAGCTGGAACTTTTGTCTTGGGGCTTAGAGGAAATAAAAAGAATTTAGAAATTGCGAAAAGAGAAAATGCAGCAATACTTTTAGAGAATAATTATAGAGATAAGTATAAGGGTTTTGATCCAAATTCTGCAGAGTCTGTTATTGGGTTGTCACTTTTACAAGAGGAAAATTTAGATAAAAGTTTAACGATTGCAAGCTTAATTCAAAATAATTTTACTCGTAAATTAAACAGATTAAATAGAAAAGTAAAACAAGATAATTTTCAAGTTTTAAGAGAAACCATTATGCCAAGTGTTTTGGTAGAGTTGGGTTTTTTAACAAATAAAAAAGAAGGAAAGTATCTGAATTCAAAAAAGGGTCAGGAGCAAATGGCTTCAGCTATTTCAGATGCTGTGCTAAAATATATTCGTAATTTGAAACTAAATACAGTTACTAGTAGTGATGTTACATCTGATACAGTAACATTTACAGAATTTAAAATTCAAATTGCTTCCGGAAAAAATAAAATACCAACTAAATCATACAATTTTAAGGGTTTGAAACAAGTTCAAAGAGTTTCTGTTGGGAAATATTATAAATATTACTTCGGAAATACTTCAGACTATGAACAGGTAAAAAAATCCTTGAAAATTGCAAAATCTAAAGGATATACTTCCGCATTTATAGTTGTATTTAAGAATGGTAAAAAAATATCTCTACAAGAAGCTGTTAAAAAGCAGTAGATTTCTGTTCTCCGTTAAAAAAAATCATTAATTTAGCTAATAAAATTTATTGATGTATAAAGAATTAAAAACAGGAATCGTTGCCGTTATAATCATAGTTATGTTTCTATGGGGATATTCTTTTTTGAAAGGGCAAAATTTGTTTGGTACAGAGATTCGCTATTTTAATGTAGAGTATGCCAACATAGCTGGACTTACAAAATCTAGCTTAGTTACTATAAATGGATTAAAAGTTGGTAAAATTGATAAAATAGAATTTAATAAAGATTTAGAAAAAAAAGGACAATTAGTTGTTCGTTTTTCAGTTGAAGAAGATTTTGTGTTTTCAAAAAATAGTATTGTAAAAATATATTCTCCAAACCCTTTAAGTGCCTCCAATTTAGCGATTATCCCAGATTATAAAGCAGAAGATGCTGTTTCAGGAGATATTCTTAAAGGAGAAATAGAGTCTAGTTTATTTACTTCTATAGGTGAGCGTTTAGACCCACTTCAAACGAAGTTAGAACACGTCATTGTGAATGCTGATTCTCTGTTTAAAAATGTAAATTCTATTTTAGATTTACAAACACAAAATAGTTTAAAAAAGTCTGTAATAAATATAGAACATACTATTGATGAGCTTGAAAAAACGATGCTTTCTGTTAACAAGATAATAGATGATACTTCCTTAGATTTAAAAGAAACCATAAAGAACACTAAATCTATTACACACAATTTATCTAAGGTTTCAGATACTTTAGTCAATTCAAATATTGGTAAAATTTTAAGAGAAGCTCAAGGAACTATTTCTTCCGCTAATAAATTATTAGATGGAATTTATTCTGGAAAAGGAACGGTTGGAAAATTAGTTACGAATGATGAGTTGTACAACAATATTTCAGCAACAGCCAAAGAATTAGAAAATTTACTTGTAGAAATCAAATTGAATCCTAAAAGATTTGTTCATTTTTCATTGTTTGGCAAAAGAGCAAAAACATATTCTCCTCCCAAAGATACTATTGTAAAAAAATAGAATAACCAATAACCCTATAAAATACTTCATGAATATGCAATACTTACCCAATATACTTTTTGCAATAGTACTTGCATCAGGTCTTGGTTTTTTTGCAATGAATATTCGTAAACTATCTAGAAACATCAAATTGGGTAAAGATGTTGATAGGCAAGATAGAAAGTCGGAAAGATTTAAAAATATGATGATGATTGCTTTAGGGCAATCTAAAATGGTTAAAAGACCTTTGTCAGGTTTTTTACATATCATTGTTTATGCAGGGTTTATTATTATAAATATTGAAGTTTTAGAAATTATTATTGATGGGTTGTTTGGCACTCATAGGGTTTTTCTAGGGGTTTTGAGTAATGAATTTTATGGTTTTTTAATTGGTACATTTGAGATTTTAGCATCCTTGGTTTTTATAGCGGTCGTTATTTTTTGGTTGCGAAGAAATGTATCTAATATTAAGCGTTTTTTGAGTAAAGAAATGAAAGGCTGGCCTAAAAATGACGGAAATTATATTCTTTATTTTGAAATGATCTTAATGACTTTATTCCTAGTGATGAATGCTACAGATCTTCCTTTTCAAGAAGCGGGAATTGGAAATCCCATTAGTCAGTTTTTCTTACCCCTTTTTAGTGGTTTCTCAGAAGCATCAATTCATATAATAGAGAGAAGCGCTTGGTGGATTCATATTTTAGGAATTTTAGTTTTCTTAAATTATCTATATTATTCGAAACACTTACATATTTTACTAGCCTTTCCAAATACCTATTTTGCAAATTTAAATCCGAAAGGACAATTTGATAATTTAGAATCAGTTACCAATGAAGTGAAGCTAATGATGGATCCAGAGGCAGATCCTTATGCAATTCAAGAAGAAGGAGAGGAAGCATCTGTTCCAGAAAAATTTGGAGCTTCTGATGTAGGAGATTTAAATTGGGTGCAATTACTAAATGCGTATACTTGTACAGAATGTGGTAGATGTTCATCATCCTGTCCTGCCAACCTAACAGGCAAAGAGTTATCACCACGAAGTATCATGATGAAAACACGTGATAGATTAGAAGAAGTTGGTAAAAATATAGATGTTAATAAGGGGGTTTTTGTAGATGATGGGAAGCAATTATTAAACGATTATATCACTCCAGAAGAATTATGGGCTTGTACAAGTTGTAATGCCTGCGTTGAAGAATGTCCCGTAAATATAGACCCTTTGTCTATTATCATGGATATGAGACGCTATTTAGTGATGGAAGAAAGTGCTGCACCGCAGGAGTTAAATATGATGATGACCAATATTGAAAACAATGGAGCCCCCTGGCAATACAACCAGCAGGACAGGTTGAATTGGGCTGATGAAGAGTAATGGATTTTTTTAATTATTCTTTTAAACTAAACGATTAAATAATATATTTATGAACGTACCAACAATGGCAGATATGATGGCCCAAGGAAAACAACCAGAAGTGTTGTTTTGGGTGGGTGCAGCCGGAAGTTATGATGATCGGGCTAAAAAAATATCGCGAGCATTTGTAAAAATATTACATCAAGCAGGGGTTAATTTTGCTGTTTTAGGAACGGAAGAATCATCAACAGGAGATGCCGCAAAAAGAGCAGGGAATGAATTTTTATTTCAAATGCAAGCCATGATGAATATTGAAATATTGAATGGTTACCAAGTAAAAAAGATTGTGACTTGTGACCCTCATTCATTCAACACATTAAAAAATGAATATCCTTCTTTAGGAGGCAAATATGAAGTTTTTCATCACACACAATTCATTCGAAATTTAATTTCTGAAGGACGTTTAAATATAGATAAAACGACTTTAAAAGGTAAAAGAGTTACCTTTCATGATCCATGTTATTTAGGTAGAGCGAATGATGTATACGAATCTCCAAGAGATTTGATAAGGAGGCTAGGTGTTAATTTAACAGAAATGAAACGTAATAAAGCTTCTGCTTTGTGTTGTGGAGCTGGAGGAGCACAAATGTTTAAAGATGCAGAAAAAGGGAACAAGGAAATTAATATTTTAAGAACAGAAGATGCTCTAGAAACAAAGCCAAATATCATTGCTACAGGTTGTCCATATTGCAATACGATGATGACAGACGGAATTAAATTTAAAGAAAAAGAAACTGAAGTGACAGTTAAAGATATTGCAGAGTTAATTTCTGAAGCGAATCATTTATAAAAATGATTAAAAATTACTTAAAAGCAGCACGTTTAAGAACTTTACCTTTATCGGTTTCTGGGATTATCCTTGGGAGTATTCTAGGGAATCAATTTTTTTATGAGAATTCAATCCCAAACAATAATCCCTCTCTATTCTTTTCTGGTATTTTTTGGTTGGCAATCTTAACGACAATGGGGTTTCAAATACTTTCAAATTTTGCAAATGATTATGGTGATGGTATCAAAGGTTCAGATAATAACAGAACAGGAGAAAAACGTATGGTTGCCTCTGGATCAATTTCACCAAAACAAATGAAATTAGCAATTATTATTACGACCATAGTTACTTTAATGACTGCCCTTTTATTGATTTATATTTCTTTTGGAATTGAGAATTTTAGTTTTTCCATTTTGTTTGTAGTTTTTGGAATTGCTTCAATTGTTGCGGCTATCAAATATACAGTTGGTGATTTTGCCTATGGTTATAGTGGTTTTGGTGATGTATTTGTATTTATTTTCTTTGGTTTATTAAGTGTTGTAGGAAGTTATTTTTTATTCACAAAACAGTTTGAGGGTACAATTTTTTTACCCGCTTTTTCTATAGGATTATTAAGTACAGCAGTCTTAAATTTGAATAATTTAAGAGATAGAGAACAGGATGAAAAGAACCACAAAAATACGCTGGTTGTGAAGCTTGGAGAAATAAAAGCAAAAAGATATCATTGTTTTTTAATTTTAGGAGCATTAACTTTTAGTTTATTATATGTTTTTTTAGATTTTAGATCGGTTTACCAACTTATTTATTTAATTGCTTTTATGCCTTTAATTAAAAATATCAAAACAGTAGCAGAAAATAAGAATCCTGCGAGTTTAGATAGCGAGTTAAGAAAAGTGGCGTTAAGCACTTTTTTGTTTGCAATCCTTTTTGGAATTGGACAATTATTTTAGAAATTATTTATGAAGAAAATAAAAATAATTTTAGGAATTATTTCATTTTTTGTGGGAGTTTTTTTTCTTACCGGCTTATTTGTAAAAAAAACCAATTATACAACTCAAGTTTCTGTTAATAAATCGATTACAGATGTTTTTGAAACGTTTACTAATTTAGCAAATAGAAAGAATTGGATTCCAGAAGTGAATTCCTATGAGCTTGTTAATGAGAATCCAGGAAAGATAGGAAGTGTTTATAAACTTACTGTTCTCAATCAAGGACAAGAAATTACAATTACAGAAAAAGTAATGGCCTTTATTAAAAATAAAAAATTTACCGTATTTTATGCTGCTCAAAATATGTTAAAGCGAGATGATTATGTTTTTGAAGAAAAGGAGGGGGTTACTCAAATTACTTTAAATTCAAGTTGTCAAAGTGATTCCTATATCATGGCTTGTTTATTTCCCTATTTTAAAGGTAAGTTTCAAGAGCAAGACCAATTACATTTGAATAATTTTAAAATCTACCTAGAAAAATAAGATCCATTCCTTTTGATAAAAGCCAGCTATAAAAAATACATCCTCAATTTTAAAAATCCAAGTGGAACCTCACGTGGTGTATTGAAAACGAAAGAGACTTGGTTTCTCATTTTGGAAGAAAAAGGGACATTAGGCATTGGAGAAACAGGTTTGTTTAGAGGATTAAGTATAGATGATGTGCAACATTATGAAAATAAACTGATGTGGGTTTGTGATCATATCGAACAAGGTTTAGATTACTTGCTAAAAGAGCTCTATGAGTTTCCTTCCATACAATTTGGATTAGAACAAGCTTTTTTGTCACTTAAAAGTAACACTTCGTTTGAATTATTTCCTTCCTTATTTACCGAAGGGAAAAAATCAATTCCAATAAATGGTTTGATTTGGATGGGAGACAAGAGGTTTATGAAAAATCAAATTCAAGATAAATTAAAAACAGGTTTTACTTGCCTTAAAATGAAAATTGGAGCCCTCAATTTTAATGAAGAAATTGAGTTATTAAAAAAAATTAGAAAAGAGTTTTCATCACAAGAAATAGAATTAAGAGTAGATGCAAATGGTGCCTTTCACCCAAAGGATGCACTAGAAAAACTAAATAGATTAGCAGCATTAGACATTCATTCAATTGAGCAACCAATACAACAAGGTCAAGTTCATGAAATGGCTGAACTCTGTTCTAAAACTCCTTTACCAATAGCATTAGACGAAGAGCTAATTGGAGTGTTTTCCTTTGAAGATAAAAAGAAATTAATCGCTACAATAGCGCCTCAATATATCATTTTAAAACCAAGTTTAATTGGTGGTTTTGCTGGCAGCACAGAATGGATTAAATTAGCAACACAATATCATCTAGGTTGGTGGATTACATCCGCTTTAGAAAGTAATGTTGGTTTAAATGCGATTGCCCAATTTACTCATACTTTACAAAGCAATTTGCCACAAGGTTTGGGAACAGGTGGCTTGTTTACTAATAATTTTACAAGCCCACTAGAGGTGAAAAATGGAACTTTACAATACAATCCGCATCAACATTGGAATTTAAATTTATAAAATGAACTATATACAACAAGCATTTAAAGGAAATATTCAGTGGCATTATTGGGCTTTTACCCTGCTATTCGTTTTTATTGGTTGGCAAATAATAGGTGTTTTCCCTTTGTTTGGTGTTGCTTTTTCTTATTCTTCAGATATAGCTGAGTTTATAAATGCCGCTCAAGATAACTTTATGACTTTAGGAATTGATAAAAATTTATTTCTAGTTTTAATGATTTTACCTTTTATTATTGGTTTATTAACACTTATTATTGGAGTAAAATATATACACAGAAGAACTTTTAAATCTTTAATTACAACTAGAAATTTAATAGATTGGAAGCGTTTTTGGTTTGCTTTTATTACTTGGGGCATTATTGCTTCTGTGGTAACTATTTTTGGAATTCTCTTATCGCCAGAAAATTATACTTGGAATTTTAATCCGATTCCTTTTTATACTTTACTTATAGTGTCTTTTTTGTTTCTTCCCTTGCAGACCTCTTTTGAAGAACTATTATTCAGAGGATACTGTATGCAAGGTATAGGTATTTTAGTAAAAAATAGATGGTTCCCACTTCTTTTTACCTCTGTTTTTTTTGGCTTACTTCACGGAGCAAATCCTGAAGTTCAGAAATTGGGATCTATTTCTATGTTTTTTTATATTGGTACAGGGTTCTTTTATGGTATAACAACCCTAATGGACGAAGGAGTTGAGTTAGCACTTGGGTTACATGCTATTAATAATATAATAGCAGCATTTTTAGTAACTACTGATTGGACAGTTTTTCAAACAGATGCCCTATACATTGATATATCAGAACCTTCAGTTGGCTGGCAGATGTTTTTTCCAGTATTGGTTTTATACCCATTACTATTATTTATTTTTTCTAGAAAGTATGGGTGGGATAATTGGGTAGATAAATTAACAGGAAAGATAGAAGTGCCACATCATAATAAATAAATTTATAGTATTTTAAGGTTTGCAACGAGATAGATTTCATAAAAATTTTGAATTAAATGAAATTTCTTTTTCTTCGGATCAAGAACTGATTACTTATGCTCGTGATTTTTCAGATGAATTGTATCATTTTTTTCAAACCTGGTTCTCTGATGAAGATTTTATTCTAGTAAAAACCTCAGGCTCTACTGGTGTTCCTAAAGAAATAATATTACAAAAAGAGCAAATGATACATGCTGCTTTCACTACAGGAACATACTTCCATTTACAAAAAAATACTACTGCGCTATTATGTTTGTCAGCGTCCTATATTGCAGGGAAGATGATGCTCGTAAGAGCCTTAGTTCTAGGTTGGAAATTGGATGTTGTTGTACCAGATAGATTTCCGTTAAAAAATATTCAAAAAGATTATGATTTTTCAGCAATGGTTCCTTTGCAGTTAGAAAATTCGATAGATTCTTTACATTTAATCAAAACTTTAATTGTTGGTGGAGGTGTTGTTTCTAAAAAGTTACAGCAAAAAATTCAGCATATTACTTGTGCTGTTTTTGCGACTTATGGAATGACAGAAACAATCACACATGTTGCTGTTAAAAAATTAAATAAATTTAAAAATATTTCATCCTTTAAAATAGAGGATTCTTATTATGAAATTTTGCCCAATATTGAAATTTTCAAAGATCAAAGGGATTGTTTGGTTATAAAGGCTCCAAAAATATCAAGTAACACAATTTTTACCAATGATATTGTTCGTTTAATATCTGACAATCAGTTTGAATGGTTGGGCCGGTTTGATACGATCATAAATTCTGGAGGTGTAAAATTAAATCCCGAGAAGATTGAGGACAAATTATCAAAAATGATGACAACTCGTTTTTTTGTTGCTGGAATTTCTGATTCAACATTAGGAGAGAAGCTTATTTTAGTAGTTGAAGGAAAGTTTCAATCTCTAGATATGAGTCAGATAAGCTTATCTAAATTTGAAATTCCAAAAGAAATTTATTTTGTAAATGCCTTTGTTGAGACAACTACCAAAAAAATAGCACGTAAAAAAACATTAGAACTACTTTCTTTTTAATATCACTCAATCTATTTTTTAGGGAATTATCCCTGTATCAATGATTATTATTATAGTTTATTGTAAAACAAACTTTTAATAATACCATCTGAAAGTCCTATTTTTGGGACATATATTTTTCTAGCTCCACTCCATTTCATGGCAGACAAATAAATTTTTGTTGCGGGAATAATTACATCTGCTCTGTCTGGGTTTAAACTCAGTTCAGAAACTCTTTCATTAAAAGACATTTGTTTTAAAAACTGATACTGAGCATTTAAATAAATAAATGAAATTGGTTTTCCTTCTGTTCTACCAGACATTTTAAATAATTTATTAATATTACCACCAGAGCCAATCAAACATACTTTTTTTAAGTCTTTCGTGTTTTTTTTGATCCATTTTTCTACATTAGAAAAGATCTCTTTATTTACAGATTTTTTATTATTAAGGAGTCGAACAGTACCCATTTTAAAAGACTTTGAAGTAATTATTTTTCCTTTAGAAAATAGG
>MDTG01103189.1_pt1 | contig 11184 bp, 9 predicted proteins | sample 811421 | NCBI WGS metagenome assembly MDTG01 (sample SAMN05326645, study PRJNA326480) | marine metagenome | isolation source: seawater | place: Pacific Ocean: South East | collected 2011
AATACTCAACGGGTCAATCAGGTGGAGTTACCATAAACTCCCCCAGGGTTGAAAAACAGCAAGGGTAATGAGTAAATTTCCAGGTTGATTGGCCCTTTTTATAATATGTTAAAAAATTTAAAAGTATTGTCTTTGAAATACAGACCTCAAATTTTTGAGGACTTAATTGGACAAGAGATTGTAAGCAAAACTATTTATAATTCTATAAAACAAAATAAAATTCCAAATGCTTTTTTATTTACTGGCATTAGAGGCATTGGAAAAACAACAATTGCCAGAATTATTGCAAAGGCTTTAAATTGTGAAAATGGACTAGAAAATATTTGTAAAGATAATTTTTGTAAAAATTGTAATGAAATTGTTTCATCTAGCCATATAGATGTTTTAGAAATGGATGCTGCTAGCAGAACTGGTGTTGACGATGTAAGAGAATTAATTGAATTTTCTAGATACGGACCTTCGTTGGCAAAATATAAAATATTTATAATTGACGAAGTACATATGTTAAGCAAACAAGCCTTTAATGCTTTGCTAAAAACTTTGGAGGAACCTCCTCAATATTTAAAATTTATTTTTGCAACCACTGAAATTAAAAAAATTCCAGTAACAGTTATATCTCGATGCCAAAGATTTGACCTTTCAAGAATTAAATTCGAAGAAATGTTTAATTATATAAAAAAAATTGTCAAAATAGAAAATAGAGAAGTAAGTGATGAAGCAATTAAACTTATTTCAAAAATTTCTGAGGGCTCTGTTAGAGATGCACTCTCACTTTTAGATAGAGCTCTGATTAATCAGAATAAAAGTATTGACTTAAATACCGCTAAGGAAATTTTTGGATATTATGAAAAGACTTCTCTAATTGAACTTTTTGAAAATTTATTTTCTGGAAATGAAAAAGAAGTTATCAATATATACAGATCGATTTATTCTTCAGGAGTAGAACCAAAAATATTTCTTAATGATTTTTTAGAAATTCTTTACTATTTTAAAAATATTTCTTATCTAAAATTAGATGGAAATAATTTTTTAATGAATAATAAAGAATATAATCAAATTGAAACAATTTCAAAAAATCTTGATCCAAGTACGATTTTTTTATTTTGGCAATTTACAATAAATACCCTGGATGAAATAGATGTTGTGTCTAATCAAAGTGTATCTGTTGAAATGTTTTTGATGAGATTATTATATTTAAAAACAATAAATAATCAAAATAAATTAGAAAAAGATAGCAATAGTGGAAAATCTAAATTAGAAAATTATAAATTAGAAATTGATGATAAAAATGAAATAACTAAAAATAATCCAATAAATCAAATCAAAAATATTTATCAGGAAGAAAAAAAGAAACCAGAAACAAAAAAAAATGAAAAATCTGATTTAAAAATATTAAACTTTGAAGAATTAATAAAAATTTGTGATGATAAAAAAGAAATTCAATTAAAATATGAACTAGAAAATAATGTAAATTTGGTAAGTTTTAATAATCAAAGAATAGAAATATCTTTTAATGAAAAATTAGACAAAGAATTTGTAAAAAATATTTCATCCAAACTTTTTGAGTGGACAAATATGCGATGGATTATATCTTTTTCAAAGGAAATGGGAAAAGCTTCAAAAAAACAAGTGGAAAAAGATAAAAAAACAAATGAATTGAATGAAGGTAAAAAAAGTAAAATTTATAAAGATGTTAAAAATTTTTTCTCTGATGTCGATCTAATAAAAATTGAGGATAAAGAATGACTGATTTCACCAAAATACTAGACAAAGCAAAAGAACTTGAGACTCAGATGAAAGAAAGCCAAGAAAAAATAAAAAAAATAGAAGCAATTGGAGTTTCTGGTGGAGGAACAGTTAAAGTTGTACTTAATGGAGAAGGAGAAATGGTAAATATAGAAATTTCAAAAACAATTATTAGTGAAGAAAAGTCCATAGTTGAAGATTTGATAAAAGCTGCCCATGCAGACGCAAAAGTAAAACTTAAATCAAAAACAAGTGAGGAATTTTCAAAGGTTGCTGGTGGATTTGGAATTCCTGGTTTTAAATGGCCTCTATAATATGCAAAACATTAATGAAATTGAAGAATTAACTAAGTTAATTTCTAAACTTCCAGGGCTAGGACCAAAATCTGCAAGAAGAATTATTTTAAAACTAATTAATAATAGGAACGAAATATTTAAACCATTTTTAAATTCCTTGTCTATTGTTTTTAAAAATGTTTCTAGATGTAATTATTGTGGGAGTCTTAAATCGAACAGTAGTGGATGTAATAATTGTGAAAAAATTACTAAAAAATATAATAAAATTTGTGTAGTTGAAAATATTTCAGACCAATGGAGTATTGAAAATTCAAATATTTTCCAAGGTTATTACCATATTCTTGGAGGTACAATTTCCAGCAATAAAGATAATAAAATAAGTGAATTACTAGTAGAATCTCTTATTAAAAGAATTGAAAGAGATAGCATCGAAGAAGTTATACTTGCAACAAGTGCTACGGTTGAAGGACAAACAACTGCATTTTATATTAATGAAAGCTTAAAAAATTCCAAAGTAAAAATATCTAAACTTGCTCAAGGTTTACCCGTCGGGGGTGAAATTGAAAATTTAGATGATGGTACTTTGATTTATGCTTTTAAAAATAGAAAAGCACTAGAAAAAAATTAAATTATTTTTTTTTGATTAATCTATTCAAGTGTAAAATTGGCTCAGTATATCCATTAGGTGAATCTTTGCTAAAAACTAATTCACATGCTGATTTAAAAGCAATTGAATTATCGAAATTGGGTGACATTTTTTGATAATTTTTGTCTGATTTATTTTGTTCATCAACTATTTTTGCCATTTTTTTCATAATTTCTAATACTTGCTTCTTAGAGCAAATTCCATGATGAAGCCAATTTGAAATTAACTGTGAGCTAATACGACAAGTTGCTCTATCTTCCATCAGATGTACATTATTTATATCAGGTACAGAACTACAGCCAATTCCACTATTAATCCATCTGACAACATAGCCTAAAATACCCTGAGCACAGTTTGAAATTTCTTTATTAATTTCTTCTAATGTCCAATTAGGTTTTTTTCTTATGGGTATTGTTAATAAATCTGAAAGTTTAGCTTTTTCTCTACCCTTAATTTCTTTATGTTTTTTAAATATATCAACTTCATGATAATGAATAGCATGCAATGCAGCTGCCGTTGGTGAAGGAACCCATGCACAATTTGCTCCTGCTTCTAAATGTGATATTTTTTCTTTCATCATTTGCGCCATTGCCTTTGGAGCTGGAAACATCCCTTTTCCTATCTGCGCTTTTTCTGAAAATCCACATTCTAATCCAACATCAACATTATTATTTTCGTAAGCTTTAATCCAAACTGATTGTTTTAAGTCTAACTTTTTAGCCATAGGTCCAGCTTCCATAGAAGTTCTTATTTCATCTCCTGTACGGTCAAGAAATCCAGTATTAATAAAATAAATTCTATTTTCCAAGGCTCTAATGCACTCTTTAAGGTTTACAGAAGCCCTTCTTTCTTCTTCCATAAGTCCTATTTTTACGGTATTTTTTTCTAGACCAAGTATTTCTTCAACGCTATTAAATATAATATCAGTAAATTTACATTCATCAGGTGAATGTTGTTTAGGTTTGACAATATATACCGAACCAGTTCTAGAATTTCTTTTATTTTTTAAATCATGCAATGCACAAAGAGTAACTATAAATCCATCCATTATTCCCTCAGGAATTTCTGAACCATCTTTTAAAAGTATAGCTGGACTCTTCATTAAATGACCTACATTTCTATTCATTAATAATGATCTTCCATGCAATTTTTCTTCTTTATCTTCTTTAGTAATATACTTTCTATCTGGATTAAGTTTTCTAATCAGCTTTTTTCCATTTTTTTCAAATTCTGAATTTAAATCTCCTTTCATAAGGCCTAACCAATTTCTATAACAAACAACTTTATCTTCAGCATCAACTGCAGCAACAGAATCTTCATTATCGCAAATGGTAGATATAGCTGCTTCTATAATAATATCAGCTATACCAGCAGGATCATTCTTTGCACTAAAAGCTTCAGGATTAATTATAATTTCTATATGTAAATTATTATTTTTTAATATTATTGCTGTTGGTTTATTTTTTTTACCTCTATATCCAATAAATTTTTTGCTATCCTCTAATTTAACTTCACCTTCATAAGTAAAAAGACTTAAACCTTTTTCATTTATTTGAATTTTATTTACTTTATTCCAACTAGAATTATTTAGGGCGAAGCGATCATCTAAAAATTTTTTTGAATATTTTATAACTTCCATACCTCTTTCAGGATCATATCTTTCACTAGCAGACTCTTCAGACTCTATAACATCGGATCCATATAAGGAATCGTAAAGAGACATATATCTAGCGTTTGCTGCATTTAGAATGAATCTAGCATTATCGATAGGACAAACTAATTGTGGCCCTGCTATTTTGGATATTTCATTATCTATATTTTTTGTTTTAATTTTAAAATTTGGACCTGTATCTACAATATATCCAATTTTTTTCAAAAATAGCATATATTCTGAATGGTCAAATTCTTGTTCTTTTCGATCAATGTGCCACCTATCAATTTCAATTTGAAGTTTTTCTCTAAACTTTAAAAGTGCTTCATTTTTAGGAGCAAGCAAATGGACTTTTTCACTAAATCCTTGCCAAAAATTTTCCTGATCAATATTTGTTCCAGGAATAGCTTCGTTATTTATAAAATCATAAAGCGATCTGGCTACTGATAAATTATTAATTTTTATATATTTTTCATCCATTTTAATTTATTTATGATTAATTTTATATTTATTCACATTTTAAGTCTTTTTTCACAATATAATATTACTTTTAATTTAAAATTTTAGACATCTTATTGCCTTTTTTAAATATAATAAACCAATTAAAAATTATGAAAAATTATTTAAATTTTGAAAGTGAGATAAAAAGTCTTGAAAGTGAACTAGATAAATTGAAAGACCCATACAATCAAGAAGGCTTATCTGAAGTAGATACTAATAAAATTTCAGAAATTCAGAATGAAATAGACTCAAAGCTTAAAAAAATATATTCCAAATTAGATCCTTGGGAAACAACTCTGGTTGCAAGGCATGAAAACCGCCCAAAATCTAAATTTTTCATCGATAATTTGTTTGATGAATTTGTTTCTTTATCTGGAGATAGATTTTATGGAGAGGATAAATCTGTAATTTCAGGCTTTGGTAAGTTTAATGGGAAATCTGTTTTAGTGATAGGGCAAGAAAAGGGTGAAAATTTAGAGTCAAGAATTGACAGAAATTTTGGAATGATGAGGCCTGAAGGATATAGAAAAACTATAAGATTAATGAAGTTAGCTGATAAATTTAATATTCCAATCGTATTATTTATTGATACTCCTGGAGCTTATCCTGGAGTAGGAGCAGAAGAAAGAGGACAAGCAGAAGCAATAGCAAGATCTATTGAGTGTTGCATGGAATTAAAAGTACCAACCATATCAATTATAATTGGAGAAGGTGGATCTGGAGGCGCCATTGCTTTAGCATCTTCAAGTAAAGTTATAATGCTTCAAAATGCAATCTATTCAGTTATTTCTCCAGAAGGGTGTGCAACCATTTTATGGAGAGATCCAAAAAAAACTCTTGAAGCTTCAACTGCTATGAAACTTTCTTCGAGAGATCTTTTAAGTTTGAATATAATTGATGAAATTATTGAAGAGCCTGTAGGGGGTGCTCACAGAGACAAAGAAATAATATTAAAAAATGTAAAAAAATCCTTACAAAGTAATTTAGAATTATTTGAAAACTTGAAACCTGATGAAATCTTGAGTGAAAGAAAGAATAAATTTTTATCTATAGGACGATCTAAAGGATTTAAATCTAGTGCAAAAGATAATGAAAGTTTGTCTATGAAAGAAACCTTTATAGCGAAATATATTAAGAAATTTTCTAAAGAAATAAAAATTGCTGTAATTGCTATGGTTGTATTAATTATAGTTATTAATTTTTTTATTTAAATTATAAAGCACCACAACAATGTTTATATTTTTTTCCCGAGTTACATGGGCAAGGTTCATTTCTTCCAATCTTTTTACTCCCTAGTTTTTCAAATTTTTGATTTACAGGAATATTTTCTTTATTTTTTTGACTATTTTCATGAACAATTTTTAAATTAAATAATATAGTAACCAAATCTATTTTTAGTTTACTTAATAAATTTTCAAACAAATTAAATGCTTCTTTTTTGTATTCTACTAAAGGATCTCTATTTCCGTATGATCTTAATCCAATAACACCTCTTAATTGCTCTAGGTATTGAATATGTAATTTCCAATTTTGATCAATTAATTGTAAGAATATACGTTTTTCTAATTCTTTTGCTTGTTTTTCACCTAAAATACTTATTCTTTCTTTTCTTTTTTCAAAAAATTTATCTTTAATTGTTTTTCTAAATTTTTCGTCATTAAATTTAGATAAATCTTCTAATTCATCGTTTGAAAATGTTTTTCCTAAAATTGATGTTATTTGAGTTTTGAATTGATTATTTTTTGGATTAATTAAGTATTTAGATTTATTATTTTCTAATTCATTTAAAGAATCATCTAAAAAATCTACAGCATAATCACTGGATTTTAAGTCTATTATTATATTATTTCTTTGTGTAAAAATAACCTGTCGTTGATCGTTTAAAACATTATCAAATTTTAGCAAAGTTTTTCTAATATCAAAATTTCTTGCTTCAACTTTCTGTTGTGCTCTTTCCAAAGCTTTATTTATCCAAGGATGATCTATGCTTTCGCCATCTTTTAATCCCAGCTTTTCGAGAATTTTATTCATTGATTCTGAGCCAAATATTCTCATTAAATCATCTTCAAGACTTACAAAAAATACTGAATTTCCTTCGTCTCCTTGTCTTCCCGATCTTCCTCTTGCTTGATTATCAACTCTTCTACTTTCCATTCTTTCAGTTCCAATTACATAAAGTCCACCCAAAGATTTAATTTCTTTTTTTTCAGTATCTTGATTTTGTTTTCCTCCTAATTTTATATCAACTCCTCTACCTGAAATACTTGTTGTTATAATTACAGAGAATTTTTTTCCTGCATTAGCAATTATTTCTGCTTCGCTTTCATGATTTTTTGCATTTAAAACAATATGTTTAACTTCTTCTTTTTTTAGCAAGTTTGAATAATGTTCTGATTTATTTATACTTGCTGTAAAAACTAAAATTGGTTGTCCAGTTTTATAACAATCTTTTATTTTTTTTATTATTGCATCATCTTTTTCTTTGACAGTTCTAAATATTTGATCATTCCAATCTTTTCTAATCATTTTTTTGTTGGTAGGTATTGATACTACTGGCAAATTATAAATTTCATAAAATTCTTCTGATTCTGTGGCAGCAGTACCTGTGCAACCTGCAATTTTTGAATAAAGTTTAAAGTAATTTTGGTAAGTTATTGATGCCAAAGTTTGATTTTCAGATTGAACTTCAAGTTTTTCTTTTGCTTCAAGGCTTTGGTGCAAGCCATCTCCAAATCTTCGACCTGGTAGCTGTCTTCCGGTCTGTTCATCAATGATTACAATTTGATTATCTTTAATAATATAATCCCTTCCATTTTGAAATAAATGATTTGCTTTTAAAGCCTGATTGACATGATGAACTAAACTTAAATTTTCAGGGTCATAAAAATTATTATTTTTTAAAATTCCTGCTTTTGTAAAAATCTTCTCAATATTATCTATTCCCTTATTTGTTAATAATATATTTTTGTCTTTTTCATCAATTTCAAAATCTTCTTTATCTAAATTTTTTATTAATCTATCCACAGCTATATATTGGCTAGTTTTATCATCAGCTGACCCTGATATTACCAAAGGTGTTCTTGCTTCATCAATTAAACATGAATCAATTTCGTCTACTATTGCATAATTATGTCCTCTTTGAACCATTTGCTCTTTTGAAAATTTCATATTATCTCTAAGATAATCAAAACCTAATTCACTGTTAGTTGCATATGTTATGTCACAATTGTAATTTTTCTTTCTTTCCTCATCATTTTGGTTGGAATTTATATAGCCGCTTGATAATCCCAAAAAATTATAAATTCTCCCCATATTTTCACAGTCTCTTTTTGCCAGGTAATCATTAACAGTAACTATATGTACTCCACTTTTTTTTAATGCATTTAAATAAGCCGCTAACACTATAGTTAAAGTTTTCCCCTCTCCCGTTTTCATCTCTGCAATTTTATTTTGATGCAAAACAACACCACCTACAATTTGTACGTCAAAGTGTCTTTCTCTCGTAACTCTTTTAGATGCTTCTCTTACAAGAGAAAAAGCTTCAGGCAAGATATCATCTAATTTTTTACCTTCATTTAATTGTTTTATTAATTGTTGAGTTTTTTCTGGAAACATATTGTCCGAAAATTGAGCAATTTTTGACTCATTGCTATTTACTTTTTTTAAGATTTTTTCAATCTTCTCTAACTCTTTTTGATTGCTAGACTTTATTATTTTTTTAAATAAATTTAATGGATTGAGCATTGATTTAAGTAATTTTGCCGTATAGTTTAATATTTCAATTATATATAGTAATTAATTTAATAATTTAAACATAATGGTTTTTAACATAAATAATTTCTTTAACTCTAGGGATAAAAACTCCAAAATTGGAGATTTTCAAGACCTTGATCACTTAAATGGCCTTTCAATAGCTACCTCAAGTGCAAACTTATACGGCAATAAAAGAGATGATTTAGTTTTATTTTATTTTAGAAAAGGAGCAAATTATGCTTCAGTATATACACAGTCTAAAATAATTTCTGAAAATATAAAATGGAATTTAAACATTAAAAATAAAAGAATTAAAGCGCTATTGGTTAATACTCGTAATGCTAATGCTTTTACCGGAAAAAAGGGATTTGATGGTGTTAAATTAATAGCCCAAGATCTTTCTGAAATTTTAAGCGACAAGCAAAAGCTAGATGAAGAAAACCCACAAAAAATTAGACCTAATGAGTTAATATTTGCATCTACTGGTACAATTGGAGAAAAGTTTCCTACAGAAAAAATAAAAAATTGCTTACCGGATCTAATAAAAAAAATTAAATATACTCAAAATAAATACATATGGATAAAAGCAGCAATGGGAATAATGACAACAGATTTAAAACCAAAAATGGCAATGGAAGAATGTAGAATTGGAAACTCCAATATCAAAATTTATGGCATAGCAAAAGGTTCTGGAATGATTTATCCAAATATGGCAACAACATTAGGATTTATTTTTACCGACGCAAACTTGTCATCAAATTTACTTAGCCAACTATTAAAAAAAAATATTTCTACAACTTTTAATGCAATTTCATGCGATGGTGACACCAGCACAAATGATATGGTTTCTATTTTTGCCACATGTAAAGCAAAAAATTCAGAAATTAAAAATATTAATGATCCAAGACTTAAAAAATTTAGCGAAAGTTTACACTCAGTATTATTAAATTTAGCTAAAAGAGTTGCTTCTGATGGAGAAGGATCATCTAAGTTTGTTACGATTAATACTGTAAATTGTAATACAGAAGATAATGCAAAAAAAATATCATTTTCAATCGCCAATTCTCCTTTGGTAAAAACTGCAATAGCTGGAGAAGATGCAAATTGGGGAAGAATAATAATGGCCATAGGAAAAGCTAATGTAAAAATAAATTTAAAAAAACTATGCATTAAATTTGGAAAAAATATTATTATAAATAAAGGTGAACTTTCCACTTCATATAATGAAGAGGTTTTATTGAAATATATGAAAGAAGAAAATATAGATATAACTATTGATATAGGAACAGGGAAAAAAAGTTTTTCAGTTTATACTATGGATCTAACTAAAAAATATATAGAAATAAATGCAGATTATAGATCATAACAAATCTTGATTTTTCAAAATTTATAAATAACCTATTTTTATGATAAAATATAATTTAGAATGCAATAACTGTAAAAAATCATTTGATAGTTGGTTTTCATCTTCTAAAGAATTTGAAAAGATAAAAAAATTAAATCTATTAAATTGTTCTAATTGTTATTCTTCAAATGTAGTTAAATCATTAATGGCTCCAAATCTTTTAAAAACTAAAAAAAATAAAGATAAAAATGAAGAATTAAAAATAAAAAATTTAAAAAAAAAATTAAAAGAATATCAAAAAATTGTTAAAGAAAATTTTGAGTATGTGGGTGATAATTTCACTTATGAAGCTAGATCTATGCACTATAATAAGAAAAAAATTAAAAAAAGTATTTATGGCAATGCATCATTAGAAGATATTAAAGATTTAAATGAGGAAGGCATAGAAACTGAAACGATTCCCTGGCTTAATGATAGAGAAAACTAGGTTTTTATAAACTTTGATATGTAATTTACTGAATTATCTTTGCTTAATTTCCATTCATTTAAAATTGGATTAAATTTTACTCCATCAAGATTTTCAATTTCCAAAGAATTTTTTTTACAAATTTCAATAAGCTCTTTGGGTTTTACAAACTTATTCCAATCATGAGTGCCTAATGGAAGCCATCTCAATACATATTCTGCTCCAATAATTGCAAAAACATATGATTTTAAAGTTTTGTTTAATGTTGCAATAAACATAAGTCCATTTTTTTTTAACAATTCTGAACTTTTTTTGACAAATAAATCTACATCATTTACGTGTTCAATAATTTCCATATTTAATATTACATTAAATTTTTTTTTAGTTTTGAGTTTCTCTGGGGATGAATTTATGTAATTAATATTTAAATTATTTTTTTTTGCATGAATTTTGGCTATAGCAATATTTTTATCTGATGCATCAATGCCAGTTACTTTTGCACCGAGTCTCTTCATTGGCTCAGATAAAAGGCCTCCTCCACAACCTATATCTAAAATTTCTATACCCTTTAATGGAAACTTTTTGTCACTTTTATTAAAATGACTTATTATACTATTTTTTATATATTTAATTCTAATTGGGTTAAAATTGTGCAAAGGTTTAAATTTTCCCTCAGGATCCCACCATTCATCTGCCATTTTAGAAAATTTTAGTATCTCTTCTTTATTAATCGTGTTATTTTTCATTATTAATTGACATTATAATTAAGATGTATTTTAT
>MDTG01121500.1_pt1 | contig 11184 bp, 11 predicted proteins | sample 811421 | NCBI WGS metagenome assembly MDTG01 (sample SAMN05326645, study PRJNA326480) | marine metagenome | isolation source: seawater | place: Pacific Ocean: South East | collected 2011
AAAGTTAGTGATTTTATTGAAATTGGACCTGGCAAAGTTTTATCCGGAATGGCTAAAAGAACAATAAAAAATATTAATTGCTTTAGTATAAATTCAATAGATGATATGAAAAAAACTGTAGATGAACTTAAAAAATAAAAAAGTTATTATTACAGGTGCGACTGGAGGTATAGGCCAAAGTCTTATAAAAAAATTTAACGATAATGGTTCAATAATTTTAGCTACTGGAACAAAAGAAGATAAACTAAATAAAATTAAAAATGAGTTTAAAAACATTCATATAGCAAAATTTAATTTAGGTGAGCATCAAAATATTGAGACATTTATAGAAACAGCAAATGAAAAATTAGGAGGGTTAGACATTCTTGTAAATAATGCTGGCATAACTCTAGACAATTTATCTATACGTCTTACTGATGAAAATTGGAAAAAAGTATTAGATTTAAACTTAACCTCAACTTTTTTAATGTGTAAATATGCAATAAAAAAGATGCTTAAAAATAAATCAGGTAAAATAATAAATATAACTTCGATAGTTGGACACACCGGAAACATTGGTCAAGCGAACTACTCTGCTTCCAAAGCTGGTATAATTGGGTTTTCGAAAAGCCTAGCTTTAGAGTATGCAAAAAAAAATATTAACATAAATTGTGTTTCTCCAGGTTTTATAAAAACAGAGATGACAGATAAGATAAACGAGGAATTTAAAAAGATATTAGTTAGTAAAATTCCTTCAGGAGATCTTGGTACAGGCGAGGATGTTTCTAATTGCGTGGCATTTTTGGCATCAGATATGTCAAATTACATTAATGGTGAAACCATTCATGTTAATGGCGGAATGTATATGGCTTGACAATTCTATTGAATAATCTATTAAGAAATTATCATAAAAATAACAAGGGTATTTAATGTCAAACGAAATAAAAGATAAAATAAAAAAAATAGTCGCCGACCACCTAGGTATTGAAGAGGAAAAGGTAACAGAAGAGGCCAGTTTTATAGATGATCTTGGTGCGGATAGTTTAGATACAGTTGAATTAGTAATGGCTTTTGAGGAAGAGTTCGGATCAGAGATATCTGATAGTGAAGCTGAAAAAATTTTGACTGTAGGAGATGCTATTAAATTTATTGAGAGTAAATCTAGTCAATAAAAGTTTTTTTTAATGAATCATGATGAAAAAAATATCATGGTAATTTTGTCCTCTCCCTCAGGTGCGGGGAAGACAACAATAACAAAAAAAATTCAGCAAAAATATCAATCATTTAAAATTTCAGTTTCACATACAACGCGTAAACCTAGGCCAAACGAAGTTGATGGCGTAGATTATCATTTTGTCACTCATCAAAAATTTAAAAACCTTATAGACGAAGGTAAGTTTTATGAATATGCAAAAATTTTTGACAATTATTACGGTACATCAAAAGAGAGCGTAGACCAGACAATAAAAAAAAATGACATAATATTCGACATAGATTGGCAGGGAACTCAACAGTTATCTAAATTTAAAAACTTAAAACTCATCAAAATTTATCTAGTGCCTCCAAACAAAGATGAACTAAAACAAAGGCTAATAAAAAGAAATCAAGACTCACCAGATGAAGTACAAAGAAGATATGAAGCCTATGATAACGATATTAAACATTGGAAAGATTATGATTATATAGTCATAAACCACAATCTTGAAAATTGTTATAAGCAAATTGAAAGTATTATTTCAATTAACAAAAATAAGTTAGTTACTTTCTCTCAAAAAGTTTCGTAATTTCGTAATATTCCTCTGGTTTTAAATCTGAGGGTCTAGATCTTTCATCCAAATTTTTAATTAATTTTATTTGTTTTTTATTAAAAATCTTTTTGATACTCTTGTTTATCATTTTCCGCCTAGAGGAAAATAAAATATTTGTTATTTTTTCTAAATTACTAATTTCTTTAATCTTAGTTGTAATATTCTTATTAGGTTTTAAAAACAAAATAGTCGAATTGACTCGAGGCTTAGGAAAAAAACAATTTGGAGAAATATCAAATTTTTCAATTAATTGTAATCTATAGTTTGTTAAAATAGATAATCTACCGTATTTTGACGTTCCAAATTTTCCAATAATTTTTTCAGCAAGTTCTTTTTGGAACATGAAAATTAAACCTTTATATTTAGGAGGCCATATTTTAAATTTTATTGTAGAAACTAGTATCTGAGAAGAAATATTATACGGCAAGTTTCCAAATATTATTGTATTTTTTTTTAAATTTTTTTCAATATCAAATTTTAATATATCTTTATTAAATACAGTTATCTTATTATTACCTTTGTATTTTTTCTTTAAATCGTTGAATAAAGAATTATCTTTTTCAATTAACAATAAAGACTTTGGTCCTTTTTTTAATATTTCTTTTGTAAGCGCTCCTTTACCTGGTCCTATTTCAAGAATGTTTTCACCAGTAACTTTTGTTAAATTAATTATTTTTTTTATTATATTTTGGTCAATTAAAAAATTCTGACCAAGAGATTTTTTTGGAAATTTCATTATTTTAGTTTATTTATAAATTCAACGCATCTTAATAAACTATAATATGAAGCTTTGTTTTTACCTATTAAGTTTCTAGCAGGTCCGTGATCAGGAGAAACTCTTATATAATTTAATCCTAAAGTTATATTTATAGCATTAAAATGAAAAAGAGATTTAATTGGTGTTAGAACTTGATCATGATACATTCCAACTACTACATCATATTTTTTGTAATCATTAATAAACAAGGTATCTGCAGAAAGGGGACCTTCAATTTTGAATCCCCTTTTTTTTAAAAATTTTAATGAAGGAATAATAACTTTTATCTCTTCAGAGTTTTTAACAAATTCGCCGTTATGTGGATTAAGCCCCAAAACTCCAATTTTTGGATATCTTTTAAAGAGTTTTTTAAAGAATTTATTTAAAGTTTTAATCTTTGTAATTATTAAATTCTTATTCAGAGACTTTGAAATACTTTTAATACTTATATGTGTTGTAATAGGTACCACTGAAAATTTTTTACCATAAATAAACATTACCTCTGAATTCTTGGGAATTTTACTTTTCTTAGATAATAGCTCGGTCAGCCCAGTGGGCTTAGATTTATGTAATAGTTCTTTTGTAATTGGACAGTTAATTAGTCCGCTCACACCTTTAATTTTTGCAAGTTTATGTCCTATATCAATACATCTTTTTAAATAAGTTCTAGAGTCTTTTAACTTTATTTTAAAAGGTTGTGAAAAATTTAAAGGAACATCAACTATTTTCAAAACTTTTGTTGAGCTGTCATCTTGTAGTTTATTTACTTTTTTAAGAGGTATTGATAATTTGATTTTCTTTAGTTGAGATTCAATTAAATCAAAATTGCCAATTAAATAAATCTTAGTTTTAATTGACTTAGCTATTTTTTTCCAAACTTTAGCAATTATTTCTGAGTTAATACTATTTGGATCTCCAGCAATTACTAAAATTTTTTTTTTCATTTTAATTCAATAAGCGCACTATTTTTTATTTTTGATAGGTAATTATTTGAATAAAGATTCAATAATTCATTCTTTTTATTGTTTATTATTTGTTTTCTTAACTTATTTAAATCAACATTTTTAGAATCTAAAATTTTTTTGTTTGTTAATTTAAGAAAAACTGCTTTATCTGTTTGAATAATTGGTTTTGTGATTTCACCTATTTTCATATTTTCTATTAAATTTAAAATCTCTTTTGATAAAGAATGAGCATTTATCCATCCTATGTTCCCGCCATCCAAAGAAGAATTTGAAATACTAAATTTTTTAGCAGTTTTAGCAAATCCTATGCTATTAATACTATCATTTATTTCTTTGAATGTATTTTCATCTTCTTTATTACCCTTTAAGGGAATTTCTATCTCAGAGAGTTTATATTCCTCAATTTTTTTTTGCAATTTTGTTAAAAGTTTTACTTCATTATTTATTTCATTTTCATCTAAAATAATTTTATCTTTAAAGGTAGTAAATATCAATTGCTGCCAATCGAATTCAATTTTTATTTCCTCATAATATAAATCAAAGTCTAAATCATTGATCTCAAAGATCTTTTTTAAACCTTTAATATCTGTTTCATATTTTTTAGATAGACTTTTAAAATAATTATTTACTTGGGTATTATCCCTTGCTTGTATTTGAAATTTTAATATCTGGTTTTTTTTTAACTTATAATTAATCAGTTGTTGTAGGGCAATTTTTTTTGACTTATCAATAATATCTTGGTTCGGTTTTTGATCATTTAAAAATATAATAATCTTTATTTTATTTTTTAACTCATAGGAACTTATTATTTGATTGTCTACACTTGCAATTATTTTTGTCGAAACAGATCCATATAAATTACTTTTAAACAAAACTAAAATTGTCAAAAAAATAAAAGTTAGTATATTTTTTTTACTTTTCATCTATTTATTAAAAGAGGGTGTAGCTATGTCACCAAAAGGTGTTAATGTAATCTTAAACATTAATGAATTTTCTGCCTCTAGTTCCGAGTCATTATAAAATTCTCTTCTATAAACCAAACCGGCTCTTAGACAATCATTTAAATATTCGTAACTGAGATTATAATACTCGGATGAATTGTTTAAAATATTTCTTTTCATATCAAATGTAAAAAGACCATTTTCCCCTTTGGTATATTCTACACTAGATGTTAAATACTCTTGATCACCTATATGCTTACTTTCTTGTAAATATCCAACATCAAATTTTATTGGATTTATATTAAAATTAAATCCAGCCTCATTGTAATTAAGTTCTTTATAGTTTTGATCCAGTGCAAAATCATAATTAAAGGTAAAATTATCATTCATCTTTAAATTTGCGCTACCAACCAAATCAGACAACTTTTCATCTAAACTTGATGATGAGGGCATATCTTTGTTTTCTTTCCTATTAATTACTTGACCTAGTGAAAAGTTATATTGTTTTGTAATATTTTTAAATTCATAATCAAATCCAATTGTTGTGCTTAAGCCGCTTTCAAAATTATTATTAGAATTCAATCTATCTAAACTAAATATATTCTTGTTATCTAGTCTAATATCATCATCATTATTTCTCATATTTCCTGGGGCGTATCTAAGAAGAATTTTAGGAGTTAATAGATATTTGTCGTTATTATTTTTTTTAAAGAGATCAATTTTAGCTAAATAACCTAAAGCACCAAATAATTCACTCTCAGGATTTGATTTATATTCTTTAGTGTTTTTTGCTTCATAATTGACATTCTTCAAAGCACCTAATAAGTTTCCTTTAAACCCAGAAGAAAAAGTATTTGTTACAAATTTCCAATCTAAATCGTTTACTAAAAATTTTGTAAATTTATTAGTGTCATAATTATGGATATTTAAATTAGAGGTAAAGTCTAAGCTACCATATTGATTATTAGTAAATAGGTTTTTATCAAATATTATGTCTGGTAAAATGTACTCGTATTTATCATTATAACTATCTTTTAATGTTTCGTATGCGCTCGCTTTAAAACCCAAGAAAGAGTTTACATTTTCTCTATTGAAGGCTATCGAATTTTCAAGATTATCTTGTTCATAATCAACTAAATTTGATTTTATTTTATATAATTTTAAATATTTATCGTTTGATACATTCTGCAATGTAACTTCCAAACTATTATTGGTGTCATTATTTCCTTTAAAATTTTTAACAAATTTAGAAAAAAAATGTGATTTATCTCCTGATTTTTTTGATACAGTTGTCTTTTTATAACCTTCGGTATAACCCATATCTAATATCAAATCAGATTTTGAAAATGCGTGTCGGTACTCTCCTAAAAATAAAGGATGTTCTGAAGTGAATAATCTACTGCTTAAAGTAAAATCTTTATCTTTATCTAATGCCCAATAATATGGAATATCAAAACTTGCTCCTAAATTTTTTGAGTCAGCAAATGAAGGTATCAAAAAACCAGATCTTCTCTCTACAGAGGGATCAGGGTGAGATAATTTAGGAATAAAGAAAATAGGTATGTCATAAACTTTTATAATTGCCTTATCGTAATATATTGTTTTTTTCCGTTTATCGTGTAGCATTTGACTGGCTTGCAAAGACCATGGTGGACATTTGTCATTTTTTCTATAATCGCAAATAGTAAAAATACTCTTTGTAAATTTAGTCTTTTGGTCGTAGATATTAACTGTATTTGAAAAAACACGAGGTTTGTTTTTTTCATTAATCTTGAAGCTATCTTCATTTAAAAAAGTCTTCGCATCTGTGCCAACTATTTCTTTCCTTTTTTCATCTATATAAACTTGTGAAAAATTATATTTGTTACTTTTAGAATCAATAATCTCAATATTACCAAATGATTTAAATAAATTTTTTTCTGTTGAATATTCGAAATTATCTAAAGTAATATGATTACCCTCCACATCCTTTATTGTTGCAGTTTTTGTTGAACGTATAAAATTATTGTTATTATCAAAAATGATATCCTCACCTTTTATTATAAAATTATTTTCAGTTATTACGGTAGTTGGGCCTATACTGTTTAACAACTCCATTTCCTTGTTATATTCTGCTAGTTCAGTTGACAGTTGATTGTTATTTTGATCTCTAGCAATTACTTGATCTTTAAATATAGTAATTTTTGTTTTTTTATCTATTGTAATTTGTTGAGACTGAATATTTAGATTCTCAGCTAGCAGTGGCTGAAAAATAATTGTAAATATAAAATATAGTATAAATTTATTTTTCATTAATCTGCAAAACTCCTATTGAACTAAATAAACCGATTGTTATTACTGGTATCCATACTGCTAAAGATAGAGATATTCTATTCGCTTGGCCAAGGGCTAAAGATAAATCTTTGAAATAATATACTGCCGCACATGTAATTAATCCCGCTACTATAAAGGCGAAATTATTTGACTTTTTTAGGGTATTCATGGTCAATATCGAGGCTAACGAGGTCATAATGAATAAAAAAAATGGCATTGCTAACATAGAATTTAAATTTTTATCTATATAAAGCTTATTGTAACCTTTTTTTTGTAATTCATCATAGTTTAAGATTAATTCCAAGAAAGACATGGTATCAAAATTTTTAAATAAGCTAGTTATTTTTTCGTAATTATATTTTGATATTATGGAATATTTCGTAACTACTTTTTGTGAACTAATTCCGTCTTTAAACTTGCTAATTGTTACATCAGTTAAATCCCATTTAAAATCAGATATATCAGCTGAGCCAGCATTAATGAAATTTATTAAATTGTTTTTTCTATCAAGATTAAAAATTGTTATATTTTTTATTATTTTATTTCTTGATTCATCAGCTGAGATAACCCTGTAACCATCTTTAATATTTTCTTTTATCCATAATCCATTTTTATTTATGGATACAAGGTGATCTATATCACGAGAGAATTGAGACTTTGTTTGCTCGTAATATTTTATCATAGTAGACGTCAAAGGGTTGACTGCAAATAAAATAATCCAACCAAATATAAATGATATAAATGCTAAAATAAAAAATATTTTAAAGTTCGAATATCCGAAAACTTTCATTGTAAGTAAATCAGTAGAGTTTCTTAGATTCAACAAAAACCACATGCTAGATATAAAGATAATAAAAGGAAGTAATTTTATTATTTGATTTGGTACATATAATGCTGTCAGCGATAAGGGAGTCAAAATTGAAGAATTTGAATTTTTAAAAAACTCAATCTCTTCAAATAGATTTAGAATTATACCAAAACAATAAACTATCATTATAACTTTAAAAATTGTTTTTAAATATCCATTAAAAAGATAATTGAATAAAACTCTATTCATTGTTTAAAAGACTCCCTTGATAGTTTTAGAGATAATATAAAATATATTAATGGAATTAATAATGCTGGAGAGATTATAAATAATATACCAATTATTTTAGACACTCCAGTATAACGAATAATCAACTCTGCATATAATAAAACCAAAAAACTTAATATAAAAATACTATATCTATTTAAAAGATAACTTTTTTTTTGTTTGGTTTTGATTAACAAAAACGAACAAATTAATGCTATAATTGGGATATATAAAGGTAAAACTATTCTTCTATTTAAATTAGTAATAATTTCTTTTTTTGTATTCTTTTTACAAGTTATTGTATATTCTTCAGTAGATGTTTTTAAACATTCAAAAAGTTTAAGAGTTGAAGTTTCTTGTAACTTAGGTTGTTTAATTGTTCCAGTTTGAAGATTTTTTAAATCAATATTTAGTTGTTCAAACTTTATAATTTCATTTTTAGCATTATTTTTTTTTGAAGAAATTATTTGCCCGTTAAATAATACCATTTTTTTTTCTTCAACAATTCCACTTTCAGATACAATAGTTGTAGAGATATTTTCATTTTGATTTGACGTAAGATTTTTTAGAGTATTTGAATTATCATGTATAAAAACTTTCTCAATATTATTTTTAAATTTTTTTTCTACAATAAATGTGAAACCTTCAAAAGAGTCGCTAAATTGTTGGACCCTTATTGTAGGTAGAAAAGAATTAAAATTATTTTGAGTCATTAGAGCCCTTGATTTGTTTAATGCATAAGGCGTAATTAAAGTTGAAAAAAACAAATATAAAAATAAAATAGCGATAGAAATAATAAAAAATAAATTTATAATTTTGATTTTTTTAACACCAGAAGTCCATAAAATTAAAAACTCTTTCTCATTTATTTGTTTAATAATGAAAATCATTAATGATAACAGAAATGCCAAGGGAATGAATTTAGTAAGAATACCAAATAAGTTTAAAAAGGAATACTGGAAATAAGTAGGTACAGAATAACCACTTTCAACAATTAGATCTAAAAAATTTACTGCTCTGACTGTCCAGGCAATTAAAGTTAGACCTAGCAATATAACAAAAAATGTTTTAAAAATTTCCTTGATAAAATTTTGATAAATTTTGTTTTGTAGCATTGCAATTTAATGTATATAATTAAAGCAACCTAAAATTAATTTCAACTAATGGTTTAACTATGACCAATTTTCCATTGAAAACTCTTATATTTGGACATATATAACTTCCAGTCTTTGCTAACTTATTTAAATAACTTATGGCTATTAAAATTAACTACTTAAAAAACACTAAAAACAAGTCTTCATCCAATCTTGTGCTTTTTTCTGACGAAAAATTCAAAATAAATAATCTCAAAAAGCATCTCTTAGGTTCAGAGTTTAATTACATCAGCGATTTACTTCAAAATGTTGATACAAAAAAAAATTTACACGTATTTGAGCTTAATTCAAAAAAAAAGATAGTTTTAATATCTATAAAAAATAATTTAAAAAACTCAGAAGTAGAGAATTTGGGAGCGGAATTTTACGGACGTATAAATTCTGGAAAAAATACAGAATATTTTTTAAACTCTGACAGTTTAGAAAATAAAAATAAAAATTTTCTGGGTTATTTTTTACATGGTTTAAAATTAAAATCTTATCAATTTCATAAATATAAAACTAAAAAAGAGACTAGGCTACTTACTATCAATGTTTTAGGTAGCAAAAATAAACCATCGTCACAAAATATATTGAGATTTAAAGCATTAGAAGAAGGTACTTTCTTTGCACGAGATTTGGTATCTGAGCCGGGTAACATTTTACATCCAGATGAATACGCAAAGAGATTAAATTCTTTAAGAAAAAATGGTCTGAAGGTTAATATTTATGACGAAAAAAAATTGAAAAAACTAGGAATGCACGCCTTGCTTGGTGTAGGGCAAGGAAGCATTAGGGGTTCTTATTTAGTAACAATGGAATGGAACGGAGCGAAAAATAATTCAAAACCTTTAGCATTCGTTGGTAAAGGCGTTTGTTTCGATACCGGAGGATATTCCCTCAAACCAGCAAGATTTATGGAAGACATGACTTACGATATGGCAGGGTCAGCAACTGTTGTTGGACTGATGAAAAATTTGGCTATAAGAAAAGCTAAAGTTAATGCAGTTGGTGTAGTAGGTCTTGTAGAAAATATGGTTAGTGGAAATGCTCAAAGACCAGGAGATATTGTGAAATCTTTTAGTGGAAAAACAATCGAAATATTAAATACAGATGCTGAGGGAAGGTTAGTTTTAGCCGACGCGTTAACCTTTACAGAAAAAAAATTTAAACCAAAGTTTATAGTTGATCTAGCAACTTTGACAGGTGCAATTATAGTTTGTTTAGGATCAGAGTATGCTGGACTATTTTCTAATGATGACAAATTATCTAGCCAAATTTTTAAAGCAGGTGAGAAAGTTGAAGAAAAAGTTTGGAGAATGCCTCTTCACAAAAATTATGATAAACTTATGAATTCAAAAAATGCTGACGTTCAAAATATCAATTATGTTGGTGGAGCCGGCTCAACAACAGCTGCTCAATTTTTACAAAGATTTATTTTAAATAAAACCCCTTGGGCTCATCTAGATATAGCAGGTATGGCTTTTTCAAAATATGGTGGAGCTTTAAATTCTGCAGGAGCTACAGGTTTTGGAGTTCGATTACTAAATCAGCTGATTGAGGAAAATTATGAGTAGCATTGAACAAACTTTATCAATTATCAAACCAGACGCTGTCGAAAGAAATTTGATTGAAAATATAAAATCAATTTTTATAAAAAATAATTTAAAAATTAAGGAAGATAAAAAAATACATATAACAAAAGAAGAAGCATCTGAATTTTATAAAGTGCACCAATCTAAACCATTTTACGATCAATTATGCTCTTACTTATCTTCGGGACCTATAGTTGTTATGATATTAGAGGGTGATAATGCAGTATTATTAAACAGACAATTAATGGGAGCAACTGACCCTAAACAAGCTGAGGAAAACACAATACGAAAACTTTATGGGATATCTATTGATAAGAATTCTGTTCATGGATCAGACTCAACTGAAAATGCAAAAAAAGAGATAAATTTTTTCTTTAAAAATTAATAATACCTATAAATCTTGATTATAGCCTCAGGAAAAGATTGATACTCTAATTTTTGAGTTCTTTGTCTCAAAATTTTTAAATTATCATCTTTTTTGATGTAAAAACTTTTTTGATTAATAATGTTACCACTATCGAGTTTTTCATTAACATAATGAACAGTACATCCAGTCTTAATTTCATTGTTTTTTAATACTCTTTCAAAAGTGTTTAGACCTTTAAATTTAGGCAATAA
>MDTG01135756.1_pt1 | contig 11184 bp, 12 predicted proteins | sample 811421 | NCBI WGS metagenome assembly MDTG01 (sample SAMN05326645, study PRJNA326480) | marine metagenome | isolation source: seawater | place: Pacific Ocean: South East | collected 2011
TGATATATGGAATTTTGAAACGAGTTTTTGTGGAACTCCTCCCATAATAGTCTTATAATCACCCATAGATGGAATATTGAAAAGGTTATTACAATGAACGATATGTCCAATTGTATCAATACCCCTTCTTCCAGCGCGACCAGCCATTTGAGTATACTCATGTGGCATTAGATATCGTTCATTATGTCCATCGAATTTAGTTACACTGGTAAATATAGCTGTTTTAATCGGGCAATCTAATCCAATAGCAAAAGATTCTGTTGCAAATAATAATTTAATATATTTTTTAGATATCATTAACTCTACTATTTCGCGTAATACTGGTATCATACCAGAGTGATGAATACCAACACCTTTTTCTAGTAATGAAACTAATTTATTATATTCAGGTAATTGTAAATATTCCTTAAAATTGGGTAATTTACGAATAATTTGGTCACATTCAAATTTAATAGTAGACGATACTTTAGAATCATTGTCATATAAAGGTATACTAATTTCACTAGCACAAAGTTCCACCTGTTTTCTGGAAAATACAAATGCGATGGCCGGAAGCATATCATGATCTCTTAAATGAGATACTAATTTATTTAACACGTGTTTTCGCTTAGAAAACTGCATATTATTATTAAAAGTTTTTTCTAATTTAACTATTTTTTTATATTCATTTTCATCGAATTTACCTTTGTCATCCTGTAAACGAAGTAATTTATTTGAATTATTTTTGATTTCTTGTTGAAGTACTTTATCTCTAACGTGTTTAAACACGGACTCAGTAGTAGTAACGAATCCATAATGTGTTAATGGAACAACTCGATGATTGGTGGATGCTAAGTAAACAGATTTTCCACCAGTTTCTACATCTCCTCGTTCGCACCATTCTGCAAATCCAGTAGGATTATCAATGGTAGCTGATAACATTACCATTTGAATATGCTTGGGTAACATTAATATTGTTTTTTCCCATACCTGTCCTCTATCTGCATCATTAATATAATGAACTTCATCGAACACTACACATGCAAGTTCTGTATTAATATCAATTTGAAATTGTAATTGTGAAGATGTATCGTTAATATCGGGTGAGTTAATTGTAGTAAAAAGATAATTCATTAATATTTCAGTTGTCATAATTAACACGTCTGCGTTTGGATTGGTTTTTATATCTCCAGTAAATAATCCAAATGATATATGGGGATATTTTTTAGAAAATTCATGATATTTTTGATTAGATAGTGCTTTAATTGGACTAGTATAAATAATTTTTTTCCCCATTTTTGAAAAATGATTGATAGCAAATTCTGCAGGTAATGTTTTACCAGATCCCGTGTGTGCAGTTACTAACACATGGTTTCCTTCAACAATAGATTCTATTGCATATTTTTGAAAATCACTAAGAGTGTATGGATATAATTCAAAATAAGATTCATACTTTGAATTAGATGGGTAAGGTTTATCACAAATAACAACCATGTTTCCTTTGGTATACATATAATATGTATGGTATTGTTTATATATGTTTGTATTATAGTTTGTGAATCTAACCGGTAATATTAGTTGTAGTACATATTACACCAGTATTTTCATATTTTGTCAAAGCAGAATTAGTAGAAATACCTTTTTTTATTCCAACAAAATATAGGTCGCATGACTGCCTATTAAAATAAGTATCCCATACTGAAAATAGGTCGTTAAGTGGTAGAATACTATTTAGGTCTTGTTCGGTAAGATTTTTATAATAATCTGACATATCTTCTAGTTTACCAATAGTACCATAAGAGTCCTGTGGAGTTGTTCTTCTGGTACCATGCTCTTTTCTTCCAGTGGATGCACATGTAAAACAAAATAATCCGCCAGGTTTTAACATATCGTAAATTTTCTGGAATGACTCTTTATATTCAGGGTCATGTTCAAAACATTCTGTAGATACAATAGTATCAAATGTGTTATTGTTAAATGGCAAATCTTTAGTTTTTGAAACAATGGTAACATTATTTGCTTGTATAACATCATTACCATGATAATCACAATCTTCAAATAAAAAACGGTTATTTCCATTAATATCACCAGAACCAACATCTAAAACCTGCTTATTTTTAAAAAAATCCAAAAGCATATTTTGTACAAATACAGTAAAATCTCTTGCTTGCTTATGCATAATATAAAAATATTACATTCATACTCTTTAAGTTAATTTACAATTCAACCTTTTTTAAAACTACTACTGGTTGGTATGAATTTGGACTAACTTTTTTTTCAAATAATGTTTCTTTTGGAATACCATACCAATTAATTTCTTTAAAATTTTGAAATAATAATGGTAATCGTATTGGTCCATATACACGATGTACATTCCATGATAAAGCATCTTTACCAACAGGAGATCCCCATATCAATAATCCATCATGTTTTAAATTATTATGAATTACCTGCATAGTTTTTATGTCTCCATCGGGATCCAATGGGTCTCCATATCTACCTAATCCACTATGTTCAATAGAAGAAAATGAAATAATAGAATCAAAAGAATTTGTATTATTTTCAAAATATTGAAAATAGTCTTTACATAAAATATTTTTGAAATTACTTTCAGGAACATTATATTCAATTGTAGTTACATTATTATTCATATTAATAAGAATAGCTTCAATCCAAGGAGTTAATGAACCAACAACTGCTACATTTTGATTTCTTATATTATAATCTTCGAATGATCTTAGTAAGTTAACACAGACTTCGTGACCATAATCAGATTCACCCTCTTTATTATTACGTATATTGTCAGGAGTAAATCTATTACGATAATGAGTAATAAAATCATCATTCCAAACGATATTGTCATTATTTCTATTATCTACCCACCAATCAAAAACCAGAATTTGATTATCCATAGTATATTGGGAAAATAATTCAGTAGGTATTCGTTTATAAGGACTATTAATATAATTTTGCATTCTATATTTTATATTGTAGTATAATGTTTATATTATAAATATACAATAAATGTTAATTGATACCATGCAACAATTATTGAAACAAATATCAACATATGTAGGGTATACTATTTGCCAATTATATCCTTAATTATAAACGCCCGTATGTTATCAATATCGTTAATATAATGTGTTGAATCGGGCATATAATCTTCTATAAAACAATTATTGTTATGTTTTTCAATATATTTACCAACGTTATGTATTTTAATATTATATTTATTGCATGAATATTCTAATAAATAAACAAAGTTATTTCTATCATATATATATTGCAATGTGTTTTTTGTCTTTAAATTTAAATGTGGAATAATATGAATTTCTATATTTTCATTGAATATTATTTTACATAATTTTATAATATGATTTAAATCATATTCAACTTCTTCATCTGTTAATTTTTTTTCTATAAAAGGATAATGTTGTTTATATCGTGAAGCATAGAAATGATTTAATGGAATATTATTATGATACATAACCTTTCTTGAACTAATTTCCATAATTATTTTAGGTATATCCTTATCTAGTTTTTTATTCATAAATTTATTAAAATCATTTATAACTCCCCGGTGATATATATCACCAAATATAAGATTAACTATTTAAGGTGAATTATTAGTAATAACCTGATTTATATTAGTAATATGTTCTAGAAAAAATATAATTTCTCGCGTTGAATGTAACCTTCCAGGAAAGAAATCCCAATCATAATCATACATATATCTACATGAACCTAAATATAACATATTACATATTATAGATAAAAAACTTTATACTGATTCGATTACTACTTACACTTTTTGTTCAACATATATATATCTATTAAATTCTTAATAGTTGGCAATTTAATCGCGTAAAATATTATAAAAATAATTAATATTATAATATATTACAATGTTTTATTCACAGGATAAACAAGATATGTATTTAGAAACACAGGTGTTTAAAGGTTATAAAAATGGGTTTTTTATAGATGTTGGAGCCCATGATGGAATATCAATAAATAATACTTTGTATTTTGAAAAAAATAATAATTGGACGGGGGTAAATATTGAACCTATTAAAAAGATATATAATGATTTAGTAGCAAATAGACCAAATTGTATAAATATAAATTGTGCCGTTTGTAATAAGGATGGAACAACAGAATTTATATGTAATAACGGATATACTGAAATGATTTCAGGAATTAAAGATACGTTTGACCATAGGCATGTAAATCGATTACACCATGAAAATAAATTGCACGGTTCAACTACAGAAATAATTGAAGTGGAAACTAAAAGATTAGAAACTATATGTGATAGTCATAAAATAACACATATAAATTACTTATCAATTGATGTAGAGGGTGCCGAGTTTGAAGTAATTAAATCTATTAATTTTGATAAAGTTTACATAGATGTAATTGGATTTGAAAATAATTACGATGATACAAGCATACCTATTATAGAGTATTTAAAAGAAAGAAATTATATAGTTATTCATAAATCTCTAGATATTTTCATGATACATAAAAATTCAGTTTTTGTGGAAAATATAAATTAAATATGCATTTTAAATCTTCAATGGTGTAAAAATATAAATTAACGTTTTATTCATTAATACGATAAAAAAATAGTTAGTATATATATAGTTTAGTTGAAATATGAATTTACAAGATAATCAAAATATACATGGTGTAATTAATGGAGTACATATTGGTCAACACGAACGAGTTGACGAATTAAATCAACGAATTGCATCCAGATATTTTTCTGATGCACCTTTAGAACCAAATTTTGCACCAAGACCAGTGCAAACCAAACAAACCATTTTTCCAATGGTAAAGAATGCACGACCAATGAAAGAAAAGAAAGTATCTTATCCCGATTATAATGTGCAAAATAACTTTAATCCAGGAACAGATAATGGTCCACCATCAGGAATAATAAATAATATAGATGTTGAAACAATATTACGAAATCAAACACACGCATTACAACACGGAGCGAGTCAGTCGGTATATGTGCCTTCATCAGCAAGTGAATTATATAATGTATCTGTTGTATCTGCACCATCAATTCAACCTCATCCTGATCTATTTACTATTCCTCAGTTCTCAAATGATGTCCATCCAAATAATAGAGGAAATTCAATTGGTGTAGATCGATTTTTTAACCATACCAGAACACAATTGAGAAATCAATAAATAATAAGTTTTAGCAACAATATTATTAATCTAATTGTATATTAATAATGTTGAATCAAATATATACAATCATAAATTCATCTAATCCTAATTTATTTTTTTTAAAGTTACTCATAACAATCGCTATAATATATTTTATAGTCACTATAACGAATAAATATTTGCCTAAATCTAATGCAGAAGGTTTTTCACAGGATGAACCGTTTGTTTATAAAGAAAATGATGATGCAATTGATACTTTTTATACAGATGTTTACGATACATTACATAATACTAAAATACGATCCCAGGCAGAATTAATAAAAATAATAAAGATGACCAATCCCTCTACTATAAATAGTACATTACTCGATGTAGGAAGTGGCACAGGCTATATTGTAAATCAATTAAATAATGCAGGATATAATGCTTATGGTATAGATAATTCTCGCGAAATGATAGAATATGCAAATAATTCATATCCTGATTCAGATTATATTTATGGTGATGTAATGAATTCAATGCAATTTGAGAAAGGTTCATTTACACATATTTTATGTACATATTTCACGATTTATCAGATAAAAGATAAGAAAAAATTCTTTAGAAATTGTTATCACTGGATGAAACCGAATTCATATATGATATTACATCTAGTTGATACTGACACATTTACCAATATAATACCTCATGTAGAAACTCATAAAGAAGTAGTAAACCATAAAAAATCACGTAAACTACAGTCATGGGCTACATTTACTGATTATAAATATAAATGTACATGTGATATACCGGATGATAATGATAATAATAAAACTGAAATTAAAGAATCATTTGTTGATATAGAAACAAATAATACTCGTCAAAATGGTTTTAGTTTATATATGGAAAAAATGAACACAATTTTGGGGGTTGCAACTAATAATGGATTTATAAAACATGGGAAAATAGATATGAAAGTATGTAATGGTGATGAAAATCAATATTTATATATTTTAGAGAGACCTTTATAAGTTATCGTAAAAATATCGAATACCTTTTCGAAAGATATATTAGAATGATTTTCCAATATATCTTTATAATATTATGTTGCACGTTTATAATAATATTAGCTATTATCAAAATTAAATATCCATTTTGGAATTTACAACCGGTTTACCATACCTACGATTATATTCGAAGTATGTATAAAACACCATTTATTGTGAATATAAATAAACCATATTTTACAAAATATCTAGATCAAAATCATATTAAAACGGTATCTGTAGATGATAATAATAAAACAAGTATTAATAAACTTACAGATTTATTACAATGTCATTATTTAATGAATGAAACGATAGATTTTATAATAAAACCTGAAGACATATATGCAATACATACCGGACAATTGGAATCCAGTTTTATATCATTATATCGAATACCAGAATATCAGTTAAATCCAAACGAAAATAAAGATGGTGTAGAAATATGTGAATCTTATAAAATATTGGGAGGTCTAACTTCTAGAACATTAAATATGTATATTAAGTTTAACAAAGAGGATAGTGTTTTTAAAAAAGAAAAAATATATTTTATAGATTTTTTATCTACACACAGAGAACATGATTATAAAAAAATAATTAGAAATCTAATCCAAACACATGAATATAACCAGCGTATGATAAATAAAAATATTTACATTAGTTTAATTAAAAAAGAAGGCGAATTATTTGGTGGAGTAATACCATTAATTTCATATAACACTTTTTTATATAATTTATCAAATAAAGATATATCACCACTTGATAAAAATTGTACAATCGAATTATTAAAACCAGGTTCAATGCAATCATATATAGATTATTTTACAATTAATAATGGATTGGAAGAAAAGACTAGATTTTTTGATTTTATGGCGATTCCAGATATAGGTAATATTATAACCCAAATAAAACAAAAGTTGTTATATGGGATTTGTTTGAGGAATGGAAAAAATATATTAGGTTTTTATTTTATCAAAGATACAAAACGATACTATGATGATAGTGAATCGTTAACATTATCATTAATTTGTAGTGTGCAAAATTGTAATAATAGCCGTTTATTTTATGTGGGATTTTTACACGCATTAAGGGAAATTGTTCATATTAACCCCGATTATAAATTATTAAATATAGAAAATATAGGACATAATCAAACTATTGCATCATTTTGGAATATTGAACATAAATATGTAAATAATGTGTCTACTGCATATTACAGTTATAATTACATATATCCCAGATCACCAATTGCTTCAAATCGATGTTTTGTATTAGTGTAAAATATTGAATATTATATACATTAATACTATCAACTTCAATTGAATAATCATAATTTATCTACAATGTCTTTGTCACCTTCAAATAAACGGAGTGAATATATATGAGTTTTTGGATAGAATCCAATATATTGATGAACATTAATTTTTAGGTTCTCAATATCCAATATTTTACCCACGTAAAAATGACAAATAATATTATTTATATTTGTTGAACATAGTTTATATTCAATATGAATATGTAAGTGTAATTCCTCCATCCATTCTCGTTTTAAACATTCTTCTAATGTTTCATCATCTTCTAATTGTCCTCCAGGAAATTCCCAATAATTAGGATTAGGTCCTCGTTCGTGGCGAAGACCCATCAATATATTTCCCATATTATCATACATAATTCCACATGCTACTTCCATAATAACATATTATACTAGATGTTATTATATATTTTATCGAATGTACTTTCCAGTTCTCGCAAATGAATCAATAACATAAATCACAAACACGCCTAAAAATGTATATAATAAAAATTCTTCAGTAATATTATTAGTTTTTTCATGCTGTTGTTCTTCTAATAAATGTATTAAATAATTAATTTTCTCCATCATTTTATTATCTAAACCACCTGTATTAGTATTACCTATTCCCATATTTGCATAATATGGTCTATTATTTGATATATTACTACCATCATAGCTGTTATTATAATTACTATATTGAGTTTTTGCATTATTATTAGCTTTATATGATTCGTTATTATCCATTGCAGTTTTCAATGCATTAGATGATGTCACATACGAAGAATTAGTGTCAACATATTCACGATCAGTTTCGACAGATTGCATATCTTTTTTAACATTCACTTCTGGTGGGGCCATGGGTTTAAATTCTCCCATTGTATCAGTTTCTTCATTATGTGAAATTGATGTCATTTCATTTAATAAATCATTTACTCGACTAGATTTATCATTATTTACGTTTTGCATATTTTCCAATGTTGGTATTTCATGATTACTTCCTTCATTGGGTTTTATATTGCTTATATTATATTCATTATTGTTACTATGAGTTGACTGCATTCGTTGACGTCTCATAGATGACTTTTTTTTAGAGGATGGTTCATTATTTGTCCACGGTGATGAATATGCGATTAAAGACATTACTTATTTAAAAGTTTTTTAATACTTAAAAACTGGTTAGAAATTATTTTTATATTCAAACCTAAATATTTATGAAAAAAATGATATGTAAATATATATAATGAAAACTATCATATCGCAATTTATACCAATCATAATACTCATGTTATTGATATCGTTCTCAAATGAGTTTGTAAATTTTAGTTTCAGCATTTTAGGAAAATTCATCGCATTGTCTATTATTATGTATTACACGTATTTAGACAAATATCTAGGATTGATAGTATGTTTAATAATAATAATCTATTATCAAAGCGATGTTGTTGAAAATATGCTAAATACTGATGATATTATGGAAAAAATGGTTGAAGAGTTTGAAACCAAGAAAAGAGAAAAGGAAGATTCTTTATCAGTGGAAAATATGCAACCAATGAATCCTAGTTCATTAAATAATGATCGTATTATGTCTAAAGTTAATGATGTATATAACCAAGAGGTATCTAATTATGAAAATAGTATTGAAGGTAAGGAATTGAAAGATACATTTATCAAAGAAAACTGTAAAGGTAACAAATTATTTCATAAAAATATGATTGTTAAACCCGAACAGACCAGCTTAATATTTCCTGAAATAAAGTATCAGGATACACAATGTAATATTTGTGATAAAACATGTAATTTTTCAATTGAACATCGTCAAAAAACAGAAACGGAATTGATATCTAAATTTTCTCGTGATAAAGATATTACTGCGAAGTAAGTTTTTTTATATTATTATTCTATACTATGCTTAATAAAAAAACTACTAACTCTATTTTTGAATATGTTAATAAACAGGTTCAAATATTGAATAATAGTAAAATTTTTGCTGGACTTATGATTATTACACTTAATGTTGTTTCCAAATTTGTTAATATTAAATTAAGTAAAACAATGGAATCATATTTTAAATATACATTTAGTAAATATCTACTAGTATTTACTATTGTATGGATTGGTACACGAGATATTTATATTGCATTAATAGTAATGTTAGTTTTTAGTATAATAAGTGATTGTTTATTAGACGAAGAAAGTAGATTTTGTATTTTACCCGAATCATTTAAAGACCGTCATCTAACTATGTTAGAGGAAAATGAAAAATTAGAAAACGTCACACAAGAGCAATTTGAGAATGCAAAAAAAACTATAGAACGTTATGATGTACAAAATAAATTAAAAGGCAATACTGAATTTGAAAGTTACAAAATATAATTATTTTACCTGAATATTTTATGCATATACTATAATTAGTATAGTATATGTCATTATCAATTTCTGTACGGGAGTTAAATATTAAATTATATACGAATAGGCAGAATGACTTAGATAAAAGTGATTTGTTTACTAGCTCAAATTATATGCCGGAATATACCTCAAATTATATGCCGGAATATACAGGGGGGTTTAGTAAACTTCCTTATTTTACATTAGATATCTATTACCCAAATGAATTAAATAAATTAGATATGGCTGATCGAAAAAAGTTTTTTTTTAATAAAGATTTTTTCATTTCCAAATTAACAGAATTAGTACCTAATTTTAAAAAAAATAACTTTATGTTAGAAGGATTAGCTGGTAAATCTCCTACTGAGATTAAAGAATATTATGTTAAAAGAGATGAACGAATAGATCATAATGTATCAAAAACTATCGAATTATTATTTCCAACAAAAGAACCTATTATTAATGATAATCATACATCATTTGATTATATCAAAAATAATAAATATAAACACAATTTTTGGATTGACCCATTGAATACAAATAGTTCTTATTTACAATTTGGATCATCTATATATACTGTTAGCAAAACAGTATGGTTAAACGACATAGTTAATCATCCCGACTACCGTAAAATGATTATGGATTATATTAAGTTTTACAAATGGGTAGACGAAAGGGCAAATGGACTTACTGGGGTAAACCGAACGTATACTAATGAAAAAAAAACAATAGAAAACAACATTGAAAGCAAATTTGAGGTGTTTAAACAAAAATTTCTAGAATTTAAAAAACCAATCAACGCCAGTACGCCAGTCAGTCTTGAAATTCAATATAAGGCACTTCATGATATAATAGAGGGTGTTACTAACAGTAACGACTCTTTTGAAATAAAATTTAAAGAATTTTTATCATGGCCATCAAATAATATAGATCCTCCGTTAGTCACTGGTCCTGCACCAGTAAGGTTTGAATGGCTGAATAAGATTGCAGGTACTATCCAACAGGTAAATGCAGGTCAGAGTAATACTAAACGGTTTAATACTAAAGCCCATCCCAAAGGTGAGTCTCCTGAAATTACAGAAATGTTAAAAATTACACACGAACTCAGGGTGTTATTTGATCAATACAATAATCATGTAAATTCTAAGAATAAATACTTAGAATATTTAAAAAAACCATTAAATGAATTAAAAGAGGCTGATCATCGAAGTATTACTGCATTTAAAATATCTATGCGAAAATTATCAATATTAATGACATCATCTAATGTGAATTTGCAGGATTTAATTGCGAATACGTATGAATCTAAAAGCA
>MDTG01266686.1_pt1 | contig 11184 bp, 10 predicted proteins | sample 811421 | NCBI WGS metagenome assembly MDTG01 (sample SAMN05326645, study PRJNA326480) | marine metagenome | isolation source: seawater | place: Pacific Ocean: South East | collected 2011
TGGTTTGGTTACTCCAAATAAGCGAGTCCAAACAAGGCGGAGGCCCCGCAAAGGCCCGTCCCGTAGGGGTTTCGCCGGAAAAGCCGCACCTCGCGCGTTGCGCCCCTCGGTCGTAGCTATGGCTACTGTCGCTCGGGTCGCACCACACGATCTGCGGCTTTTCCGACTGAAACGCGCTCCGCGCAGCGTTGTTCAGAGGTTCCTTAACGATCTCGGTCATGGTCCCAGAGTATCTCGCCTACCCCCGATGCGCGCGCGATCGTCCGCGCGACGACGAACAGAAGGTCGGACAGCCGGTTGAGGTATCGGATCACCGGCTCGTTGACCTCTTCGTGTCGGACCAGCGCGATCACGCGGCGCTCGGAGCGCCTGCAGACGGTTCGCGCAAGGTGCGCCTGCGCGGCGGCCGTGCTGCCGCCGGGCAGGATGAAATCCTTCAGCGGGGGCAGATCCGCGTTGAGCCGGTCAAGCTCTTTTTCCAGTCGTTCGGTATGGCGGTCGCCGATCATCTCCATCCCCGGGATGCACAGTTCCCCGCCCAGGTCGAACAGGTCGTGCTGCACATCCAGCAGCACCGAACAGAGATTTTCGTCCTTGAGCTGCGCGATCAGCACGCCCAGGGCACTGTTGAGTTCGTCGACCGTGCCGTAGGCTTCCACCCTCAGGCTGTCCTTCTGGGTACGCGAACCGTCGCCAAGCCCGGTGGTGCCGTCGTCGCCGGTACGCGTGTAGATTTTCGAAAGCCTGTTGCCCATGATTCGGTCCTGAACGATAAGACTGGAAAGTGTAGCGAACCGGGGGTGGGATTGTCGCGACGATAGTCGGAAGTCGGAAAAACCTTTCGCCGGCAAGGCCGGCGCCCACACCCGTAGAAGAAGCCTGAGCTGCCGTCAGGCACCCGAATTCGCTACGAGTGTGGGAGCTTGCCCTGCAAGCGATGATTTTCCGGAAACCGGAAACCGGAAACCGAGCGGCCTGTTATGCTTTCAGACTGTTGATTCGAATCCGAAATCCGGTGGTGACCCATGGGCATGAAATCCGCATATCCCTATTACCTGGCCAACAAGGCCGTTTTCGCCAACGAAGAGCTCGAGGTGATCGACAAGCACACCGGTGAGATCGCCACGCGCGTGGCGCAGGCCGACGATTCGGTGGCGGACGAGGCGGTGGCGGCCGCCGAGCGGGCCGCGCCGGCGATGGCCCGCCTGCCTTCCCACCGGCGCCGTGACGTGCTGCACCACTGCGCCGACCGCTTCGAGGAACGCTACGACGAGTTGGCCGAGATCCTGGTCGTCGAGGGCGGCAAGGTGATCAAGGATGCCGAGGGCGAAGTGCAGCGTCTGATCGATACCTTCCGGATTGCCGCAGAAGAGGCGACCCGGATCGGCGGCGAAGTGCTGCCCATGGACATTGCACCGCGTTCCGAGTCGTTCATCGGCATGTGGAAGCGCGTGCCGATCGGCCCGGTCTCGTTCATCACGCCGTTCAACTTCCCGTACAACCTGGTGGCCCACAAGATCGCTCCGGCCATCGCGGCAGGCTGTCCTTTCGTGCTCAAGCCCGCCGAGAAGACGCCGGTGGGCGCGCTGGTGCTGGGAGAAATCCTGGCCGAATGCGACCTGCCCGAAGGCGCGTTTTCGATCCTGCCGGTGCCGCGCGATGCGGCCGAGCGCTTTACCGAGGACGAACGGCTGAAGCTTTTGAGTTTCACAGGCTCCGACAAGGTCGGCTGGATGCTCAAGTCCAAGGCCGGCAAGAAGCCGGTGGTCATGGAGCTGGGCGGCAATGCGGCCTGCCTGGTCGATGCCGACGCCGATATCGACGATGCGGTGGACCGGCTGGTGTTCGGCGGCTTCTACCAGTCAGGCCAGAGCTGCATCTCGGTGCAGCGCGTGCAGATCCACCGCGACGTCTACGACGAGGTCAAGCGCAAGCTGGTCGAGAAGGTGGGCGCGCTCAAGGGCGGCGACCCGCGCGACCCGGACACTTTCATCGGGCCGCTGATCAGCGAGGACGACGCAAAGCGCGTGGTCGACTGGATAGAGGAAGCCGAACAGAAGGGCGCGACCCGCCTGGTCGGCGGCGAACGCGACGGCGCCGTCGTGCGCCCGGCGGTGCTCGAAAACGTGCCGCGCGACTGCCGCATCTACGACCACGAACTGTTCGGCCCGGCCATGGTGATCGAACCGTTCGAGGATTTCGACGACGCGCTGCGGGTGATCAATCGGTCGCGCTACGGGCTTCAGGCGGGCCTGTTCATCCGCGACATCGGCAAGATCCGCAAGGCCTGGGATCTGCTGGAAGTCGGCGGCGTGATTATCAACGACGTGCCGAGCTTCCGCGTCGATCACATGCCCTATGGCGGGGTCAAGGATTCGGGGCTGGGGCGCGAGGGCATCCGCTACGCCATCGAGGACATGACCGAGATCCGGTTGCTGGCGATTCGGGAGCCGTGACGATAACGACGGTTTCCGGAAAGGCGAAATCTGTGGTCGGAAGTCGGAAGTCGGAAGTCGGAAGTCGGAAAACCATTCGCCGGCAAGACCGGCTCCCACACCCGTAGAAGTATCCTGAGCCGCCGTCAGGCACCTGAATCCACTACGGGTGTGGGAGCTTGCCCTGCAAGCGATGATTTTCCGGAAACCGGTAGCTGTAACCTTCTTCCGACCACCGACCACCGGTTTCCCAAACCGGAACGCTTTCCACGCCGCCTCGTTAAACTATAGCCCTGATCGCATTGAAGGCCATACCCGAATGTCGCAGAAAACGCCTCTGTACGACGAACACGTGAAGGCCGGCGCCCGGATGGTGGAATTCGCCGGCTGGCAGTTGCCGATACGCTACGGATCGCTGGTCGAAGAGCACCACGCGGTGCGCAGGCACGCAGGCATGTTCGACGTCTCTCACATGACCGTGGTCGATATCGAGGGCGCCGGTGCGCGCGATGCGCTGCGCCGCCTGCTGGCCAACGACGTCGACAAGATCCGCGAGCCCGGCCAGGCCATCTATGGCTGCATGCTGGACGAGCGCGGCGGCATCATCGACGACCTGATCACCTACCGGCTGGAAGACGACTTCTACCGCATGGTGGTCAACGCCGCAACCCGCGCGGGCGACCTGGAGTGGATCGAACGCCAGTTGGCCGATTTCGACGCGAAGGTGACCGAGCGCGACGACCTGGCGATGATCGCCGTCCAGGGGCCCGAAGCGATAGACCACGTGGTCGAGCTGCTGGGCGCGCCGGACGTGGCCAGCCTCAAGCCGTTCCGCTCGTTGGTGCACGGCGACTGTTTCATCGCGCGCACCGGCTATACCGGCGAGGATGGCTGCGAGATTATCCTGCCCGACCAGGTTGCGGTGGAAACCTGGCGCAAGCTGGTCGAACGCGGCGTGGTGCCGTGCGGCCTGGGCGCGCGCGATTCGCTGAGACTGGAGGCCGGACTGAATCTCTACGGCCAGGACATGGATAGAGACACCACGCCGCTGGAGTCCAACCTGGCCTGGACCGTGGCGTTCGAACCGCCCGATCGAGAGTTCATCGGCCGCGGGGCGCTGGAAAAGCAGAAGTCCGAGGGCGTTTCGCGCAAGCTGGTCGGCCTGGTGCTGGGCACCGGCGGCATCCCGCGCCAGGGCGCGCGCGTGGTGACCGATGCCGGCGACGGCGTGGTCACCAGCGGCGGCTTCAGCCCGACGCTTGAGCGCCCGGTGGCCATGGCCAGGATTCCGCAGGACGCCGGCGACGAAGCGGTCGTGGAGTTGCGAGGGCGCGAGTTGCAGGCCAGGGCGGTCAAGTTGCCTTTCGTCAGGAACGGAAAACCCCGCGAAGGCCTTCCGTCGTTGTGACAGACATCGCGCGCAAACGCTAGAATTCACCCAGCAAACACCGGAACCCGAGTGCGAGGACACACAAAATGAGCAATATCCCGTCTGAACTTCGTTTTGCCGAGACCCACGAATGGGCCGAACTGCTCGAAGACGGCACGGTGCGCGTCGGCGTGAGCGATCATGCCCAGGAGCAGCTCGGCGACCTGGTGTTTGTCGAATTGCCCGAGGAGGGCGAAGAGATCACGCGCGGTGAAGCCTGTGCGGTGGTCGAATCGGTCAAGGCCGCGTCGGATATCTACGCCCCGATCACCGGTGAAGTCGTCAGCGTCAACGAAGCGCTCAACGATTCGCCGGAGACGGTCAACAACGATCCCTACGGCGACGGCTGGCTGTTCACGATAAAGCCGACCGACGAGAACGATCTCGACGAGCTGATGGACGCCGACGCGTACGCCGAGCACACGGACGAGTAAAGCCCGCGTCCGCGGGAGCCAGCGCCGGCCGCGAGCGGGGTAATACAGTCGGCGCCGGAGTCGCCTGCCGCAGTCCGCAACGAATCTTCGTTTGGTCGATGTGGGAGGCGCATCCTGCGCCGATTGGTTTCAGGGAATCGGGGCTGGAAGCCCCTCCCGCAGAAACCGGCATTGGTTGCTTGGGAAACCTCTGAAAAACGTAGCGAGCGGGTGGCTGGCGGTGATCGCCGGCGCGCAGAAACCGCAGTGTACGTGTTTTGTACATGAGGATTACGAGCACCGCCGAGCGCCGTCAGCCGCCCGCGCAGTAGTTTTGCAGTGGTTTCCTAGTATTTCCAGCCCATCTTGCGGTATACGAAGCCCATCAGCCAGGCCGGGCCGACCAGCAGGAACTGGAGATCCTTGAAGAAGCTGGGTTTCTTGCCCTCGATGTTGTGGCCGATGAACTGACCGATCCACGCGGCGATGAATACCACCAGCGCGATCAGCCACAACGGCGTGGCGAAGGTCGCTTCGACCCAGGCGCTGACGGCCAGGCAAAGCGCCAGGAACAGGCCGATGCCGACCGCCAGCTTCGGCGAAAGGGCGATGTACCAGGCCATTGCCAGGAGCGCCATCAGCACGGCCCAGTTCAGCCATTCGGCGGGAGACGGGATCGCCCAGACCAGTGCCGTGACGGTCCATACGATCAGCGGCACGCAGATCCAGTGAATCATCTTGTTGGTCGGATTCCGGTGGCTTTCGCCGTATTCATTCAGCCACGAGTCGGCGCTGCGCATGGGTTGCTCCCGCGTTTGCAATCGATTCGACAAGCTGAGCAGAAATCGCCCGGCCTGTCAACTCGGACGATGCGCGCGCGGGGGCTCGGGGGCGTAAAATACGCGGCATGACTTTTCGATATTTCGGTACCGACGGCATTCGCGGCCGGGTCGGGGAAGGCGCGATTACCGCGGAATTCACGCTGCGGCTCGGCTGGGCCGCCGGCCGGGTGCTTTCCGAGCATCACGGAGGCCGCGCGGCGGTGGTGATCGGCAAGGACACCCGCATTTCGGGTTACATGTTCGAGTCCGCGCTGGAATCAGGTTTGTCGGCCGCCGGCGTGGACGTGATGCTGCTCGGCCCGATGCCCACGCCGGCCATCGCGCACATGACGCGTTCGCTGGGCGCGGCTGCCGGCATCGTGATCTCGGCCTCGCACAATTCGTTCGAGGACAACGGCATCAAGTTCTTTTCGGACGCCGGGCAGAAGCTGCCGGACGAACTGCAGCAGATGATAGAGGCGCGGCTCGATGACTGCCGGCAGAACGGCATGACCCATGTCGCCCCGCACGAACTGGGCAAGGCCAGGCGCATCGACGATGCCACCGGGCGCTACGTCGAATACTGCAAGGGCACGGTCACCTACGGCACCCGTTTCGACGGACTGAAGATCGTGGTCGACTGCGCCAATGGCGCGACATACAGGATTGCACCCGACGTTTTCAGGGAGCTGGGCGCGGAAGTGATCGCGTTGAACCACAAGCCCGACGGGCTGAACATCAACCTGGACTGCGGCTCGACCCATCCCGAAGGCCTTTGCGAAGCGGTGGTGGCTCACGGCGCCGACGTCGGCGTGGCTTTCGACGGCGACGGCGACCGGGTGGTGATGGTCGATCACGAAGGCCGCCTGGTCGACGGCGACCAGATCCTGTTCATACTCGCGACCGCACGCGCCGCGCGGGGGGATCTGAAGGGCGGCGTGGTCGGCACCGTGATGAGCAATTTCGGTCTGGAGGAAGCGTTCGCTCGGCTCGACATCGATTTCCTGCGCGCGCGCGTGGGCGATCGCTACGTGCACGAGCAGCTGGTTCGAAATGACTGGGTGCTCGGCGGCGAAGCGTCGGGACATATCCTGTGCCTGGATCGCGCGACCACCGGCTGCGGCATCGTAAGCGCCCTGCAGGTGCTGGAGGTTCTGGTCCAGAGCGGTCGAACCCTGGCATCCCTGGCGGCCGACATGTTCAAGTATCCGCAGGTGATGATCAACGTCCCTGTCGACGGTACGGTATCCGGAGATATCGAGCGGCGTCCGGCGATCGCCGAAGCAATAAACGACGTCGAACGCCAGCTGGACGGACAGGGCCGGGTAGTGCTCAGACCGTCGGGCACCGAGCCGGTGGTGCGGGTCATGGTCGAAGGACGCGACCAGCCAATGGTTCAGACGCTGGCCGAGGAACTGGCCGGCGTGGTCAAGAATGGAGCAGCTAGCGGCGGGGTAGACCAGTGAACACCGAAGACGCGATTCAGAAGTACGGCATACCGGTACTCGATCTCGAGGACTTCACCGGAAGACGCGATGATTTCACGGCCGCGCTGGGTGAGGCTTATCGAGAGTACGGTTTTGCCGGCATTACCGGCCACGGCCTCGACGACGACCTGGTCGAGAGCGCCTATGCGCGTTTTCGCGAGTTCTTCGCGCTGCCCGAAGAGATCAAGCGCCGCTATCACCAGTCCGGCGGTGGCGGCAAGCGCGGCTATACCGGGTTCGGCGTCGAGCAGGCCAAGGACCACGACGTGCCCGATCTCAAGGAGTTCTGGCACGTCGGTCGCGAGATCGAAGGGGCGAACCCGCATCCCGACATCCTCCTGCCCAACCTGTGGCCCGAGGAAGTCGAAGGATTCCGCGAAGCCTCTCTTGCGCTCTACGGTGCCCTGGACAACCTCGGCCAGCGCATGCTTTCGGCGATCGCGCTCGACCTGGGACTCCCCTCGGACTGGTTTGCCGACCAGGTCAATCGCGGCAACTCGATCCTGCGGCCGATCCACTACCCGCCGATCCGCGACGCGGTGCCGGGCGCGGTGCGCGCCGCGCGGCACGAGGACATCAACCTGATCACGCTGCTGATCGGCTCGCGCGAGCAGGGGCTGGAAGTGCTCAACAAGCGTGGCGAGTGGGTGCCGGTCACGACGCTGCCGGGCACCATCATCGTCAACGTCGGCGACATGCTGCAGCGGCTGACCAATCACGTTTACCAGTCGACCACCCACCAGGTCGTCAATCCGCCCGGCGATGCGGCGTCCAAGCCGCGCTATTCGATTCCGTTCTTCCTGCACCCGAACCCGGATTTCGTCATCGAAACCCTGCCGCAGTGCATTACGCAAGACAATCCGAATCGTTATCCCGAGCCGATTTCGTCGGACGATTATCTGCAGGAGAGAATCCGGGAGATCAATCTCGCTTGAAGCGCGGTTCGCGCTTCAAGCGGTTTTAGGTTTTAGGTTTTAGGTTTTAAGTTGTTGGTTGTTGGTTGTTGGTTGTTGGTTGTTGGTGTTAGGTGTCAGGTTTTGCCTTAACACCTAAAACCTAACACTTAAAACTTAAAACCTGAAACTTCGAATTACTCGATTACCCCGAGTTTCTTCCCGATCCGCGTGAACGCATCGACCGCGCGCTCGAGGTGTTCGCGTTCGTGCGCGGCGGAGATCTGCAGACGAATGCGCGCTTCGCCCTTGGGCACTACGGGATAGAAGAAGCCGATCACGTAGATGCCTTCCTCGAGAAGCGCATCGGCCATCTTCTGCGCCAGCGGCGCGTCGTAGAGCATCACCGGCACGATCGGATGTTCGCCCGGCTTTATGTCGAAGCCGGCGTCCGTCATGGCCTTGCGGAAGAATTTCTTGTTCTCGGCCAGCTTGTCCCTGAGCGCCGTGGACTCGTTGAGAATCTCGAAGACCTTGATGCTGGCCGCCACCAGTGGTGGCGCCAGCGAATTCGAGAACAGGTAGGGACGCGAGCGCTGGCGCAGGATGTCGACGACTTCCTGCCGGGCCACGGTGAAGCCGCCCATGCCGCCGCCCAGGGCCTTGCCCAGCGTCGAGGTGATGATGTCGACCTTCTCGAGCACGCCGTGGTGTTCGGGCGAGCCGCGGCCGGTGGGCCCGAAGAAGCCGGTGGCGTGGCAGTCGTCGACCATGACCAGCGCGTCGTACTTCTCGGCCAGCTGCGTGATCTCGTCGAGCTTCGCGACGGTGCCGTCCATGGAGAACACGCCGTCTGTGGCGATCAGCCGCGTGCGCTTGTCCTGCGTCTTCTTCAGCGCCTCTTCCAGCGCGTTCATGTCGGAGTTCGGATAACGATGCCGCTCGGCCTTGCACAGTCGAATGCCGTCGATGATGGAGGCGTGATTGAGCGCGTCGGAAATGATCGCGTCTTCCGGCCCCAGCAGCGGTTCGAACAGGCCGCCGTTGGCGTCGAAGCAGGCCGCATAGAGGATGCTGTCTTCCTTGCCGTGGAAATCGGCGATGACCTTCTCGAGCTGCTTGTGCAGGTCCTGCGTGCCGCAGATGAAGCGCACCGAGGCCATGCCGAAGCCGTGATCGTCGAGCGCGCGCTTGGCCGCATCGATGATCTCGGCGTTGTCGGCCAGGCCGAGGTAGTTGTTGGCGCAGAAGTTCAGCACCTCGCCGCGCTCGGCGGTCTGGATGGCCACGCGCTGCGGCGTGGTGATCTGGCGCTCACGTTTGTACAAGCCGGCCGATTCGATTTCGGCGAGTTCGGATTTCAGTCGGTCATATGTTGCGGGGTCGGTCATGGAATCTCCGTTGCTATCGTTCTATCCGGTCGACGGCTGAATCGGGTATTGAGTTTTAGGTGTTAAGTGCTAAGTGTTAGGTTTTAAGTTAACACCTGAAACCTGAGACCGGAGCGTCAAGCGACCTCGCCCGTCCAGTCGCAGACGACTTTGCCGCACTGGCCGTTGGCCATCAGCTCGAAGCCGGTTTCGAAGTCGTCGATCGGGATCTGGTGCGTCAGCACCTTGTGCAGCGGGAAGCCGGTGAGCACCATCTGGGTCATCTTGTACCAGGTCTCGTACATGCGCCGGCCGTAGATGCCGTGCATTTCAAGGCCCTTGAAGATCACGTTGTCCCAGTCGATTGCGGTATCGGACGGCAGGAGACCGAGCAGCGCGATCTTTCCGCCGTTGTACATGGCCTTGAGCATGTCGTTGAAGGCGCGCGGATTGCCCGACATTTCCATCCCGATGTCGAAGCCGTCGATGTCGAGTTCTTCGAGTATGTCCAGGAGGTTTTCGTTCCTGACGTTGATGGTGCGCGTCGCGCCCATTTCCTTGGCCAGGTTCAACCGGTAGTCGTTCAGGTCGCTGATCACGATATGGCGGGCGCCGACGTGCTTGGCGATGCCGGCGGCGATGATGCCGATGGGGCCGGCGCCGGTGATCAGCACGTCTTCGCCGACCAGGTCGAACTGCAGCGCGCAGTGCGCCGCGTTGCCGAACGGGTCGAAGAATGCGGCGACCTCGCTGGGAATTTCATCGGGGATGGGCCAGAGGTTGGTGGCAGGCACCACCACGTATTCTGCGAAGCCGCCGTCGCGATTGACCCCGATGCCGACGGTGTGCGGGCATAGGTGAGGCTTGCCGGCGCGACAATTGCGGCAGACGCCGCACACGATGTGGCCCTCGGCCGAGACCCGCTGGCCCTCGGCGTAGCCCTTGACGCCCAGACCAATTTCGACGATGCGTCCGACGAACTCGTGGCCGAGCACCAGCGGCGGCTTGATGGTCCTGGCGGCCCAGGCGTCCCACTGGTAGATGTGCAGGTCGGTGCCGCAGATCGCGGTCTTCTCGAGCTTCACCAGGACCTCGCCGGGACCGGGCGACGGCACCGCGACCTCGCGCAGTACCAGGCCGGGTGCGGCTTCGGGCTTGACCAGCGCGCGCATTTGACGGGTCATGGGTGCCACCTCGATTCGAAAGGGGTGCAATTATAAATCTTCGCCTCATGCGCCGCCGAGGCGTGGCGTGAGGCGTTCAGCGTTAGGTATTCGACATCACCCGCGCCAGCGCCGGGAGCCAGGTGGCGCCGGGGCCGGCGAGATGCCACTCGGCGATGCGGGAAATCCCGGTGGTTTCGGGATTGATGCCGAGCACCCGCGCGCCGGATTCGCGGGCAACGAACGGCAGGCTGGCGGCCGGCTGCACGGCGCCGGCGGTGCCGGCCACGATCATCAGGTCGCATTCGCCCGCGGCCGAAAATGCGGCGTCAAGCGTGGCCTCTGGTAGCGCCTCGCCGAACCACACGACGTCCGGCCGAGCCAGGCCCTGCGCGTGGTGGGGCGAGGGCGGGGGGCGAGCGTCGGCGTGGCGGGCGAGCCAGTCGGGCTCGATGAGTTTTCGCGTCTTCGAACAGACGCTGCGCTGGATATTGCCGTGCAGCTCCAGCACCCCCTCGGAGCCGGCCAGCTGGTGGAAGCCGTCGACGTTCTGGGTGACCAGCACGAAACCGTCGAAGTGCTGCGCCATCTCCGCCAGCGCGAAGTGACCGGCGTTGGGGTTCGATTCGGCGATCAACTTCCGTCGCCACTGGTACCAGTCCCAGACCAGCCCCGGATCGGCGTCGAAGCCTTCCGGAGAGGCCAGCTGCATCGGATCGTGCTTCGCCCAGAGCCCGGTCTGCGCGTCGCGGAACGTCGGAATCCCCGACTCGGCCGAAACCCCGGCGCCGGTGAGCACCGCAACCCGCGATGCCGAGCGCAGGCAGCCGACCAGGTCGGAAGGGAGGTCGTCGTGGTTCATTGGAACTCGCATGCGTCGGGTTCGGTTCATTATCGCGGCAGCGGCGGGCGATTTTCAGCGCGGAGGTATCGAGCGCACGGTTTCCGGGTTCCGGTTTCGGGTTTCCGGAATGGCGTAATCAGTGGTCGGAGGTCGGGGATCGGGGATCGGGCAAAACTCTTCGCCGGCAAGGCCGGCTCCCACACCTGTAGCCGGGAATTCGGCGGTCATCGGATTCGAGCCCGCTACGAGTGTGGGAGATTCTATGTCGCGATGCAACCCTCCTCACGGATTTTCGGTTGATATTCAGTTTGGTTCTTGAGCAGGGCGAA
>MDTG01286387.1_pt1 | contig 11184 bp, 10 predicted proteins | sample 811421 | NCBI WGS metagenome assembly MDTG01 (sample SAMN05326645, study PRJNA326480) | marine metagenome | isolation source: seawater | place: Pacific Ocean: South East | collected 2011
AATTAATAAAAATATTTTTACTAAATCTGGATTAATGGTTGGTTTAGGTGAAAATAAAGATGAAATTTTACAAGTAATGGACGATTTAAAATCTGCTGATGTTGATTTCTTAACAATAGGTCAATATTTGCAACCATCTGTTAAACATCATCCTCTAGACAGATATTATAATCCAGAAGAATTTGAAGAATTAAAAATTGTCGCAAAGACAAAAGGTTTTTTATTGGTATCATCTTCTCCTTTAACAAGATCTTCTTATCACGCAGATGAAGATTTTGCTAAACTTCAAAAAAAAAGAATTGATCAAACTAATGCCCAAAGCATCAGTTAAAAGATCTATAGAATGTAAAAAAGAACAGCTAATTGATTTAGTTCTTGATGTAGAAAAATATCCACTTTTCGTTCCCTTTTGCTTAGATTCAAAAGTTCATGAAAAAAAAGAAAAAGATAATTTATTACTAATGATAGCTGACCTTACAATTGGAAAAGGTCCATTAAAAGATACTTATAAAAGTGATGTTAGATATAACAAAAAAGAAGACTCAATATATGTAACTAATCTTGATGGACCATTAAAACACTTAGAAAATAGATGGTATTTTAAGCAAGTAAACAAAATTACAGAGGTTTCCTTTGAGGTTGATTTTGAATTAAAAAATGATTTTTTAAACGCAATTATGACTAAATCCTTTCAGTTTGGTTTAGATAAAATTGCTGATGCTTTTGAAAAAAGAGCAGAGGAATTATTTAGCAAAACTTAAAACTAAATTTAAAACCTTATTAACGGCAGCTCTTTGAATTAAGTTTCTTTTTTTATTTTTAAATAGGTACTTTTTAACCAATGTTTTGTTGGCTTTTTTAATACCTATATAAACTAAACCTACAGGTTTTTTTTTAGTTCCACCTTTAGGTCCAGCAATTCCTGTAATTGATACAGAAATATTAGTTTTACTAATTTTGTTCAAATTTTTAACCATATATAAACAAGTTTCATAGCTTACAGCGCCATGCTTCATTATTATTCTTTTAGGAACTTTAAGAATGTTAATTTTAGCTTGATTTGAATATGTAACCAATCCAACTGTAAAGACTTTTGAGGACCCACTTATTGAAGTAATAGAACTTGCAAGCAAACCTCCTGTACAAGATTCTGCAAAGGACATTTTAAGATTCTTTTTAGTTAGTAATTTAACTATTTTTTGAGAAAGATTTTTCATGAAGTAATTACCATATATAAAACAAAAACAGCCACAACATATAATCCAGCACAGACATCATCCATAATAACTCCAAAACTGTTCTTAAAGTTTTTATCGTAATAGCTAGCAGGGTAGGGCTTAATTATGTCAAAAATTCTAAATAGAATAAACATAATAAAATAAAATGTTAATACTTGGCTAATTTCTTTTGTATCTTCATGAGAAATTTCATAAAGACATATGGGAATTGATTGACCAATAAATTCATCAATAACAACCTCCTTAGGATCTTTGTTATCTAAATCTTTTATGAAAATATTTACTGCATAAAGTGATATGAAAAAAATTATAATAATAGAAATTAATATAATATTTGGTGAAATATTTAAGATATGAAATAAAAAAAATAAAAATAAGGTTGTGACTAAAGATGCAAAACTACCAGGTATAATTTTTATTTTACCAACTCCAAATAAAGTGACAAACAGGTAGTTAATTCTACTAATCATATTTTATAACTGAAGTTATTACTTCGCATGCAATAGCTTTTTCTTTACCTATGACACCTAATTTTTCTGTTGTTTTTCCTTTTATATTAATTTGATCTTCAGAAATTCCACAAAGATTAGAAATTATTTTTCTCATTTTATTTTTATATTTTTGTATATTTGGTTTTTCAGTAATTATATTTATATCCAAATTATTAATGGAATATTTTTTTAATTTTATTTCATTAATAACTTTTTTTAATAGAATTGTAGATCTTATATTTTTAAATTTTTTGCTTTTATTTGAAAACTTTTGTCCTATATCTCCCATTCCACATGCACCAAGAATTGAATCAATAATTGCATGTAAAACCGGATCACCATCTGAATGACCCAAAGTTCCTAAATTTGATTTTATTTTAAGTCCTCCTAAATACATTTTTTTATTCGGCACTAGCCTGTGAACATCATAGCCTATACCATAATTAACATTGTTATTTTTTAAATCTGTTGATTTTGTAATTTTAAAATTATTATGACTATCTTTAATAAATTTAATTTCATTTTTATTATTAATATATAGAGATGACTCATCGGTTATTTGTTTTTTATTATGTAAAGATTTTTTAAACAAATCATTATATTTAAATGCTTGTGGTGTATGAGTTAATAATATTTTTGATCGATCGTAATTTTTAATTTTTCCTCTAGACAGTATTTTTGTTGAATTAGAAGTATTTATATAGGGAATTACAGCTTTATATTTTTTTAATTCTTTATTCATTTTCTTTAAAAGATTTATTTCAAAATTTGGCCTTGCAGCATCATGAATAAATACATTATTAAAATTTAATTTTTTGATTTTTTTAATTGCATTAAAAGAAGAAAGATATCTCTCTTTTCCACCTTCTGTAACAATAGTATTTTTTAAATCAAGATTTTTTAGATATTTTTTGTGATTTTTGTTAATTACTAAAACATTTTTTTTAAATAATTTTGATTGATTGGCCTTATCTATAGAATGCTGAATTACAGGTTTTTCATTATATAAATAAAATTGTTTAGGTTTTTTACCTTTAAATCTCTTACTTTTTCCTGCAGCTAGTATTATAAAGCAATTATTCATGTATTTTTTTATAATTAAATAAATATATATATTTATTTTATGCTAGCATTCATTAAAAGAAATATTTTTTTAATACTTATATTCATATTCACTTTAACAGTAGGATTTATAACATTCCTAACTTTTATTGAAAAAAGCTTCATAAAATTAAATGAAATCAATTTGCAAATTTTATTAATCGTAGATTCAGCCCTTTTGCTATTATTTTTTTTATTAATTTTTTTAGATATTAAAAAATCTTTAAAGCAAGATATAAATGTTCAAGGATCTATTGCTAATAGAAAATATATAACTTTTTTTTCACTCTTTACACTAATTCCATCAATATTAATTTCTATTTTTTCATTATTTTTATTTTCTTTTGCACTAGAAAAATATTTTGATAAAAAAATTACAACAGCTGTAAATAATTCTTATGAAATAGCAAAAAGTTATGTTGATGATGTGAAAAATAAAATAGAGGCAGATATTATGTTGGTTTCTTTAGATTTAAATAAAAGTGTAAATGTTTTTTATGAAAACCCAAAAAGATTTATTAATTTATTAAATACTCAAAAATTAGTCAGAGATGTAGATGAAATTTACTTAATTGATAGCAACGGAAATTTAATAATTTCATCTTCTTTGGATAAAAAATATAACCCCCCGGATCAAAGAGCTTTAGAAATGGTTTTTAATCAAGATAGACCACTTAAAATTATTAATACTCCTAAAAACACATCAGCTGCAATAATTAAGCTAAATCAATATGTTGATACATATTTATATGTAGTAAAATTTTTAGATCAAAAAATCTCAGACTACCTCAAAGAGTCTGAAGAAGCATTAGATTTTTATTATGTCGTCGAAAGTCAAAGTTCAGGAATAAAATATTCTTTTGCACTAATATATATAATAGTCGTTTCTTTATTGTTATTTCTTTCTATTACTATTGCAATTAGGTTTTCTTCAAGATTTTTTGTATCAATAAATAATTTAATTTCAGCATCGGATGATATTGGAAAAGGTAAACTAGATGTGAAAGTTCCTGAAATTAAAACTGATAAAGAGCTTGAAATTTTAATTAAAAATTTTAATTCAATGATCGACAGATTAAAGACTCAGCAGGATAAACTTTTATTAACTGAACGACACGAAGCCTGGGAAAATGTAGCAAGAAAACTTGCTCATGAAATCAAAAATCCTCTTACACCAATTCAATTAACTATCGATCAATTAAAAAATAAATATATTGATAAATTACCAAACACAGAAAAATCGAAATATGATGATTATTTAAAAACTATTTATAAACAAATTAAACAAATTGAAAATTTAGTTAACGAATTTTCTGATTTTGCCAGAATGCCAAAACCTATATTAAAAAAAAATAATCTCTATGAGTTAATAAATTCCAATATTTCTATATTGCAAAACTTAAACCAAAATATTTCAATTGAACTAACTGGAGAAAAGAAAATTAATGTTAATTGTGATCTTGAACAAATAAATAGAGTGTTTTTTAACTTAATTAAAAATTCTATGGAAAGTATTATCGAAAAAAATCAAAAAAATGAAGATTTTAAAGGTATAATAAATATAGAATTTTTTAAAAATAATGATTATATAAAAGTCGTAATTATTGATAATGGAATTGGATTTCCTGATAAAAATTTAAAAAATATAACAAAACCATATTTTACAACAAAAAAAAATGGAACAGGTCTTGGATTGCCTATTGTAAATAAAATTATAAATGATCATAACGGAAAAATATCTTTTTTAACAAATGAAGTTGGAGCGAAAGTAGAAGTGACTTTTCCAATTTAAAATATATGCATACAACAGAAATACTTATAGTTGATGACAACGCAGATATTCGTGTCATTTTAAATGATATGATTAAAGACGCTGGTTTTAAAACCAGACTTGCAGCCAACTATAATCAAGCATTATCAGAAATAGATAAAAAAATTCCTGATGTAGCAATTATAGATGTTAAATTAGATAAAGGTGATAATGATGGGATTGAATTACTTAATCATTTAAAACAAAAAAATAAAGATGTTCCTGTAATAATAATATCTGGACATGCAAACATAGAAATGGCTATTGAATCTTTAAAATCAGGAGCTTTTGAATTTATACAAAAACCTTTTGATAGAGAAAGATTGATGAATTTTGTTAATAGAGCTGTAGAAAATATAAATTTAATTAAGGAAAATAAAAATCTAAAAACGCAATTATTCCATTCTTTTGAATTAATAGGAAAAAGTCAAAATACAACTGGAATAAGAGATCAAATAGAAAAACTTTCAAATTCAGAAAGTAGAATTTTTATTTATGGACCCACTGGTTCAGGGAAAGAATTAATAGCAAGAAAAATACATAAAAATTCTAAAAGAAACAAAGGGCCTTTTGTTATTCTTAACGGAGCATTATTAGATGGAAAAAAATATGAAAAAGAACTTTTTGGAGAAGAAAAAAATGATGGATCAATATCATACGGTGCTTTAGAAAATGCAAGCAAAGGAATTCTTTTAATTGATGAGGTAACGGAAATTCCTCTTGAAACTCAATCAAAAATTTTAAGAGTTTTAATTGATCAAAAATTTAAAAGAATAAATGGTAGCCATAGTATAAGGGTAGATGTAAGGATTATTTGCTCTACTAGTAAAAATGTTAAAAAAGAGATAAAAAATGGAAATTTTAGAGAAGATTTATTCCACCGATTAAATGTTTTTCAAATTAATATTGACCCATTAGCAAATAGAATTGAAGATATTCCACTTTTAATTGAATATTTTTCTGAAAAAATATCAAAAACTTATAATATCAAAAAATTTGTAGTAAGTGATAATAGTTATTTATTAAATTACAATTGGCCTGGAAATGTAAGAGAATTAAGAAATCTTATTGAAAGAATTGCAATTTTATCACCTGGAAATAACGAGTCAAAAATAATGGATATTATAAAAGAGTCATTAAAAGATAGTCATTCTGATGTATTTACACTGAATGATAATCTTTCAATACCCCTTAAGGAAGCAAGAGAAAACTTTGAAAAAGAATATTTATTAAACCAAATAAAAAAATTTGGAGGAAACATATCTAAAACAGCTAAATTTATAGGCATGGAAAGATCTGCTCTTCATAGAAAATTAAAAATATTAGGCGTTAAAAATTTAAACTAAAATTATGAATATAATTATTTGTGGGGCTGGAAGAGTAGGTTTTACAATTGCAAAATTGTTAACGGAACAAGATCATTCAATTACAGTAATTGACCAGTCTAGTGAAGATATTCAGAAAATAAATGAAACTCTTGATGTTAAAGCTATAGTAGGTAAAGCAACCTATCCCTCAATTCTAGAAAAAGCAGACGCAAATAATGCCGACATGATAATAGCTGTGACAAAAAATGATGAAATAAATATGCTTATATGCCAAATTGCTTATACTGTATTTAATATACCTAAGAAAATTGCTAGAATTAGAAGCCAAGATTATCTTAATCCAAAATTTTCTAAGGTATACAATAAAGAAAATTTGCCTATAGATGTCATTATTTCACCTGAAATTGAAATTGCCAAATCTATATTAAGAAAACTTGAGGCACCCGGAAGCATAGATAATGTCACCTTTGCTGATAATAAAATTAGATTGCTGGAAATTTTAGTAGATAAAAATTGTCCAATAGCAGATATAAAATTAAATCAGCTAACAAATAAATTTCCTGAATTAGAAGCAAATATATTAGGAGTTATTCGCGATGAAAAATTTAAAATACTAAAAAAAAATGATGTAATGAAAATTAATGACAAGGCTTATGTGATAATAAATTCTGAACAAATGCGATCAACTTTACAAGCATTTGGTCACAATGAAAAAATATCTAATAAAATTCTTATAATTGGAGGTGGAAATATAGGATTTAATTTAGCTAAAAATATTGAAAACTCATTTGAAGAAGCAAGAATTAAAATTATAGAAAAAAACAAAGAAAGAGCCGAATATATAGCCAAAGAATTAAACAATACTATAGTTATTAATGGTGATGGCTTAGACGAACAAGTTTTGTCTGAGGCTAATTTAGAGGAAGTTGAGACTGTTTTAGCACTTACAAATGATGATGAAGATAATTTAATGGTCAGTGTGGTTATTGAAAAATTTTCAAAAAAAAAAAGAACAATGGCATTAATCAATAAAGCCAATTATTCATTATTGCAATCGTCTCTTAAAATAGATGATTTAATTGACCCTAGAATGAATACAGTTTCAAGTATTTTAAAACACGTGCATAAAGGCACTATAGAAGACGCTTATACTATTCTTAATGGTGAATATGAAGTTATAGAAGCTGATATAATTGAAACCTCGGAACTAATAAATAAAGAACTTAAAAATTCAAACCTACCAGATGAACTAAGAATTGGAGCAGTTTTAAGAGATAACAAAATAATTATTCCAAGATCAAGTTTTGTATTCAAAAAAAATGATACTGTAGTATTTCTTACAAAAAGAGAAGAATTACCTCTTGTTGAAAATATTTTCCGAATAAGCGGAGTATAATTTTTAATGAACAAATTTAGTTTTTTTTACTTAGGATTATTTTGTATACTTATAAGTATTCTATCTTTTTTTAATATTATTTACTCCTACTATTTTAATTTATATTTAAATTTAGATACTTATCTTTATACTTTAATTGTATCTTTAATAATAGGATTTTTTTTTATTTATAAAAAAAAAGAATTTACAAAGATTAATATTTATCAAAAAATTTTAACTGTTATTCTTGGATATACACTACTGCCATTGATAATCACTATACCATTCTATTTGAGTATTTATAATATTTCATTTTTAAACTCATACTTTGAGGCAATTTCTGGCTTTACATCAACAGGCTTTACTATTTTTGATAATATTAAACACATAGATGAAAGCTTAATTCTTTGGAGATCAACTTCTCAATGGATTGGAGGATTATATTTTTTATTTTCTTTAATATTGCTTATAGATATTTTTGATGAAAACTTAAAAAAAACATTAACAAATTTCTTATTTATTAATCAATTAGAAACAATAAGACAGGCATTAAAAATTTTGTTGTTATATACTTTTATTACATTCATTATATTTATTTTTTTAAAAATTATCGATTTAAGAACCTTCGACTCTTTTAATTTATCTATGACATTAATTTCGTCAGGTGGTTTTTTACCATTTAATGAAATTTCAATTATTTTAAATTCAAATGTAAAAATGATTATTTTTTCATTATTAATGCTTTCATCTTTTTTTAGTCTTTTTTTAGGATATAATCTGATTTTTTATAAAAAAAAAAACCTAAATTTTTATTTTGAAGATTTTTATCTTTTAATTTATTTATTAATAATTTTATCAGTTACTTATTTTCTTTTTGCTAAAAATTATGATTTTGTCTCAATATTATTTTCAATTTGTAGCAGTGTATCAAATATAGGCTTATCTATTGAAAAAGATCAATATACTTTTGACATCTTCTATATATTGCTTGTTATTATTGGCGGATCCTTTTTTTCAACTAGTTCAGGATTAAGATTGTATAAAATTTATTCTATTTTTATATTCTCAATAAATGAATTAATTTCACATGCAAAACCAAAAAATATTTATGTTAATAAACTTTTTTTAAACGACACTAAAATTAACACTGAAGATATATATAAATACTTTTTAACATTATTGCTTTTTATAATGTCACTTTTTATACTAAGTGGACTCTTATCAATGAATGACTTTAATTTTGAAAACTCAATTAAAATGGCAATTTTAACTTTAATGAACACTGTAAATTCAACAAATTATATTACAACTGAAATTAATTATGCTGATCTAACCATATTTTCAAAATATTTACTTATAATTTTTATGATAATAGGAAGAATTGAACTGTTAACAATTATAATATTTTTAAAAAAAATCTTTATAAAGTATTAAATAGTAACTATATTATTTTAGGCGCCCTTAGCTCAGCTGGATAGAGCAACGGTTTTCTAAACCGTGGGTCGGAGGTTCGAATCCTTCAGGGCGCGCCAATTAAATTGTTTTGTTATTATTCAATGGAAAAAATGAAAAAAATTTATTATTGGTCACCGTGCTTAGGAAAAGTCGGAACTATCGTTTCAACTTTAAATTCCGCATATTCTTTAAAAAGATATGATAAAAACATATATGAAGTAGCAATCATTAATTCTTGTGGAGAATGGGACGAATATAAAAAAGAAATAAAAGAAAATAATATTGAACTTTTAGATCTTGGTTTTAAATATTTTAAGTATTTACCATATAACGGAGTTATTCAAAGCAGACTCTCCTACGTAATAATATTTTTATTATCATTATTTCCTTTGCTATATTTAATAAAAAAAAACAAACCCGACTTTGTAATAGCTCATTTAATCACATCATTACCTTTATTTCTTAATAAATTTTTTAATAAAGATTTTAAATGTATATTAAGAATATCTGGATATCCAAAATTACATTTTGTAAGAAATTATTTTTGGAAAGTTTTTACAAAAAGAATTTATAAAATTACTTGTCCAACACAGGAATTATTAGAAAAATTAATAATAAAAGGATTTGATAAAACTAAGCTTACTTTTCTTCCTGATGCTATAGTTGATATAAAAAAACTTTCAAATTCAAAAAAAAAACAAATTAACAAAAAAAGCACTAAAAAATATATACTTACGGTAGGAAGATTGACAAAGCAAAAAAATTACAAATACTTAATTAATGAAATTTCAAATTTTTTCAAAATCAATCACACTTATGACCTATATATAGTTGGAGAAGGTGAAGAAAAAAAAAATTTGCAGAAACAAATTGAATCTTTAAATATGAGTGATCGAATTTTTTTATTAGGTTATTCAAAGAATACTTATACATATATGAAAAACGCCAGCTTATTTATTCTTACATCTTTATGGGAAGAGGTTGGATTTGTAATAGTAGAAGCTGCTATAAATAATTTATTTGTAGTTTCTTCTGATTGTCCAAATGGACCTAAAGAGTTTCTTAATAATGGTAAAGCTGGAATTTTGTTTAAAACAAATATTAAGGACGAACTTAAAAATAAATTAATTAATTTTAACGAAAATAATTTTAAAGAAAAAGTGCAAGCAAAAAAAAACTCAATGAAATATACAAAGTTTCGTCATTACCAAAAAATTAAAGAAATTTTACTAAATTGAAAACTAAATCTAAGATATTTATAGCAAAAATTATACTTAAAATTTTAAGTATTTTTATTAATAAATTAAAATTTATTAAAAAAGTTAATGGTATAAAATGGAACTTTGATTTAAATGAAGGGATAGATCTTAGTTTTTTTTTATTTGGAAAATTTGAATACGATATTATTAAATCATCTAAAAAATTAAAAATTGTGAGTAATTCTTCTATAATTGATATTGGAGCAAATTTTGGAATTCAAACTTTACAATTCGCTAATAATTTTAAAGATTGTAAAATTTATTCAGTTGAACCTACAGATTTTGCATTTAATAAATTAAAAAGAAATATTATATTAAATAAAAAATTATCTTCTAATATTAATATTTTCCAGATTTTTTTAACAAATAAAAGAATTATACCTAAAAAAGTTTACTCAAGTTGGAATTTAAAAAATAAGTCTGTTCATAAAAATCATTTTGGTTCATTTAAATCTACCAAATCGGCAAAAGTTTTTACTTTGGATAAATTTATTACTATTAACAAAATAAAAAATATTTCTTTAATTAAGTTAGATGTTGATGGAAATGAATTTTCTGTGTTAAAAAGTGCAAAAAATATTTTAAGTAAAAGAAAAATTCCTATTATTATGGAATTTGCTCCTTATCTTTATAAAGAAAATAATTACTCTGTTGAAGATCTTATCAAATTAATTAAATCATATAATTATTCTTTTTTCGATCTTGCAACCCATAGTAAAATAAAAAATATTTATAAATTTGCTTCTAGTGTTTCTTACGGATCAAGTACCAATATCCTTATTAAATAAATTTTTATTTTTTACTAGATATAGATGATATTTCTTTATAAGACCTAGATATAGACTATAAATCGTTTAAAATTTTATTGATACGAAAAATTTATCATACATAATTAATCATGATTCAAAATTAATTTGAATTATTTGTTAACAAATAAATATGAGGAAATAATAATGTTTAAAATAATAAAACAATTGACTTCTGTAGTTGCTTTATTTGCTGTTCTGTTTACTTTTACGACAGAAGCAATGGCTGCTAAGAAATCAAAAACACTTAAAAACACTCAGAAAAAAGGTTTTGTAAGATGTGGTGTTTCTCAAGGTCTACCAGGATTTTCTAATGCTGAT
>MDTG01315113.1_pt1 | contig 11184 bp, 16 predicted proteins | sample 811421 | NCBI WGS metagenome assembly MDTG01 (sample SAMN05326645, study PRJNA326480) | marine metagenome | isolation source: seawater | place: Pacific Ocean: South East | collected 2011
CATGAAAACATTTAGAGATAAGCACTTTAAGAACAAATTAGATCCAAAAGCTGTTTATTATGATTGCATTAGAAGTTGTGAAATAAACACCTCCACTGAACAAGGTGTAGAAAATTGTGTTGTTAAATGCACAAGGCCATTGGCAGCCTCAGAAGGTTATAGATATTTAAAAGCTGGATTGGTCTAAATAAATTATAAATAATTTATTAACTTAGGTAAAAAATAGCATCAATTTTTAGGTTTAGATATTGAATTAGATTCGCTAACTCTAAAATTAATGCTTAAGGCTACAACATCTAACAAGGATATAAATTAGTAGCTATATAGTAGTCAAATGAATTATCAATATTAGTGAAAAATCAATTGGAGCGACATAATTCGAATATGCGACTTAGTCCACCCAAAGTACCCATAATACTTATGATAAATTTGCTAAAAGCATGTTTAAGATTAGTCACAATATAATAAAAACAAGAACCTATAAAGATAGGTAAAAGAGATACAAAATTATTCGCAAAAATATATCCTCTCTAGAGTACTGACTTGGTAAGTCCTTCTGATCTATAGTTGTTTGGCCTCAATATAATTTTGTGATTTTCATTGAAAAACTGATCTAGAATAAATAAGAACACTTTTGTAAAACAATTTTAAATTTGTATATTGAACAATACTTCTAATTTTTGTTTGTTTTTATGGCAATCCTCGACTTATAATTAGAACATTATATTTCCTTAACATTGAGAAATTGGAAATATCCCTCCCTAATTTATAATTTTTTTAATTTATTCAAGCATAATTTTGAGTATGTTAATTGTTACAAACTCTGCTTCTAGTGAATTACTAAGGCAATCTATATCTCGGGGCTCTCCTGGGAAAGTTTACATACATTTACAACCTGATAAATTCGAAGAGGGTTGGCTATTTTTAAGAGTTTGTGCTTGGAATAAAAATGGAATTCCAATTGCAAGAACTAATGGATTAACCGTCTATGCACCAGAATCTCAAAAGAATTTATTGGATGGACTCACTATTGATCACTATCAAGATCTAACTGGCGGAGGTTTTTTAATTAGCACACCGATAGATGCAGAAAAAAGTACCTGTGGCTCAGGTTTTAAATTTATAAAAACAAATGGTCAAGTTTAATAAAAGAGACCGACCCAAAATTTTAATAAATATAAATAGCATTTAGGAAATTAAAAGCCAAAATTTAGGTAAGAAAAGCTAGATGGGTTAATAGTCATAACATAAGAAAAAGATAAAGATTCTGTAAAAATTTAAGATTATTAAATCTTTTCGGTGCAGATGCAATAATTTTAGGGTGCAACAGTATCAACAAAGAAAGTAAAACTTTAATATCATTAATTTAATTACCAAGTTAAATGAGTAAATCAGATTTTGACAAGCATGGAGTAGATCAATCCGGTACTCATTGGCTACAATATGCTGCACTTGCTGTTAGCGCTTTTGCAGTTTTTACAACTTGGGCTTACTACAACGATGATAGTTTTCATTACTTTGTAGTAAAGATATTCAAGTTTTTGAATTGCAACGGATATAATCCTATTTCTTATTGTGTTATGCGTTGGAAAGCTGCCTACTAGGATAATTTTAGTTTAAAAATTAATAATCTAAATTACTAGATCTTTTTCATTAGTAGCTATTCTAATTTTATTTGCATAACATCCTTTTTTATGGACAATAGATTTATTGCTAAAAAAATCATGACACCTCTTTTATCTTCAATTAATTAAATAATGGGAATAACAAAGTTATTACCTTTATCAATAGCCTTACTACTTTTAGGAAGTACATTTGCCTGATTGATCGTTTATTTTATTAAATGATTTTATCTATCAATTAGAAATTTTATAAGCAAAATAATGAAAAATTTTTATAAAAGATTTTATTTTCAAATTATTCCAATATTTATTTTAGGACTATCTGTAGGTATTACTTCAATTTGGCCAGGAATTATCTCTGGAACTAGTAGAAAATGTTTTTATGACATACTTTTAGACGGTAGTGACGGATCTGTAAGAGTTGGGACACTTTTATCAATTAATTCTAATTATCTTTACAAAATAAAAAAAACGAAAAATAAATATATAAAAATTTTATTGATTGGAGATTCTTGTTTTAGGAAATTTTAAATAAAAAAATTTTTTCTTACACTTCTTATTGAGATCTAATACCTATAAAGAAAAAAACAGATTTATAAGAATATATATTTTTTACTGATTATCTTAATAATTTTATTTATGAATTATTTATGAATTAAAAATTTAAACATAAGTTTTACAAATATATATTTGTATCAATTTACACTTATTGGGTATGAGTATGTTGAAATCAGGATTTTAAGTTTTAAAAAGCCTTTAAAATTGATTTTTTCTTGAAATAAATATTGACAAGACATTTTTTTAAAAAAATTCTATAAGAAATTAACTTTACTAAAATAAATGTTCTTAAGTAATCAAACCAGATTAAAAATTCAAGGAATTATTAAACGTATTTCATTAGATAAGAAGGTTTCATTATCTGAAAGATTATTTGTTGAAAAACATGCAAAACATAGTTCAACAATTTGGACTTGGATTAGAAAAGCTAATAGTATTAGAAGATATGGTACGCAAAATCAAGAGAGCATAAATGGCTTAATTCAGTCTTTAGGACTTGAAGGATTAGATAGTGAAAGTCACTTTGACCCTAAAAATGATGATATTGCAGATTGGTTTAGTGGCTCACCTGATTGGGTTAGAAGAAGCTAATAATAAAATTATTTTTTTTTAAATATCAGGCCTTACACCCTAAGAGACTAAAAGTCTTATTTTGAAGATCAACTCTTAAAGAGGGCCTAAACTAGCAATATTATTTAAAAAGATTACCCTCAATTGTGAATAAATTAAATCTTTTATCATTCACTAAGAACACGTAAAAGAAACGTTAGAATAGGAATAATAATAGATATAAAATATTAAATTATCCAGGTTTATTAAGATTACTCATTGGGAGAGCCACTATTAATACATTTGTCTAAATAGATTATTTTTTTGAGGTTCAATAGCTGATCTAGAGAGGAAATGAGAACAAAAAAACGTTATAAAATTATCAAGAAATACTTATAATTAAAAACTATTGATGTTTGATTTTTAAGTAATTGCTATGTTAAAAAAAAGAATCCAATTCAATTAATTTAATTATGTTTTTAAATTACCTACCTAACGGTATATCTGAAGTAGTAGGAATAACACTAGTTTTTGCATTTTTAGTTGGAGTAATATTAGCAGCAATGTTTACAACAGATAAGGTGAATACAAAGAACTTATATACAAAGACAACGAGGTAGAAAATTTACAGAAAATATTGACATAAATCATTCTTCTTGAAACTTTTATGAAATTTTATCAATAGTTAATCTATAAAATAATAAAAAGACCAATAAAATAATTTGATCTATATAAATTAGCCAAGAGAATCCAAATCTCTTCTACGATGCACTGTTTTTGCTTTTTTAATTTCAACATTTTGTTCTTTCATTAAATCATCAAGAGATGGGTATTTTCTAGAAGCATCATCAAGATTTTTAAAATTATCTTTAGTTGAAAATGGTGAATTTTTTAAAATCATAATTAATACAATCAAATTTTTTGTTGGATTCTGGTTACCGAATTAGGATGATCATGAATATAAGAATTAAATTCCTTGGCAAGCAGCAGACAATCATATGCATCACGAGCATAGATGCCCAATTGATGAGTATTATTTGATGAATCTTTGTAACTTAATAAATATTTTTTACAAGATTTAATCGGGGTTGAAGACATTGTATTCAAAACTATCTTTTAGTTATAACTAGGTCATTCCACTATCTGACACTAAATAGTGTACGGTTTGAGGAACTAATTTATACGGATAGTAGATCGTCATTTAAGTTTTTAATTAGATATAATAATTTTTTATTTATTTCTAATAATATTTTCGGAGCATTACCACTAAAAGCTAGAAAAAGTCTGTAAGAAAAGTAAATTCCTTAATAATTCAATTGTTAATTCTATTTATAGAATTGTTATATTGAATGAAATTTTCTACTCAGAATTATTTTTGGTTTATCGCTACTTTCGATAGCTATTGTATTAATTTTGGATATTAGATACAGTCCATTTGGTAAAGACGAAGACGCTATTTAATAATGAATCTATCTGCAATGATCTATTAACATCTGCTCTATTTATAATTAAATTTTTAACTGAAGTTTCTTACATTTATAAACCAATTAGGGGAAATATTTATGCAGTAGTTAATTTGGTATTTCTTACATTATTTTCTTTATCTAATGAGTCTTGGTCTATCAACAAAAATAGTCCTATTATAGAAATCTAAATTGCTCGTATTTAATGTCGATAATAGTTACTTCCCACTGTCCTGCAAATACATTAGAAGAATTAGGAATAAAAAGTTGGCCAATATGGACTTGTGAAGAAAGTTCTTTCGAATGGACTTATTACAATAAAGAAACTTGTTTATTGATTGAGGGTGAAGTCACTGTTACTCCTGAGGGTGGTCATCCTGTGAAGTTTGGTGCCGGCGACCTAGTTTCATTCCCTGCTGGAATGAAATGTAGATGGGATGTTCATCAAGCAGTTCGTAAGCATTATCGATTTGGTGATTAAGTTGCTTTATATCTAAAAGGAAATAACGCATTTTTACTTATTGACCCTTACATAACATATTCAATAAGATTATCCTGTTAAAGAGGTATTGAAATGAATATAAACGAAAGAGAAAAAGATTATTTAGTTTACTTACTATGGTTATTTGGTGTCATACCATCAAACATACTTAAAAATTACATTGTCATAAAATCTCCTACTTTAAGAGCTCAAAAAGTACTCTATTTAATCGAATAGATTAGATCTTTCACAACTATGTTTATATAATAAATAGTTAACGCCCTTTTACAACAAAAGCATTACAATCATTCTTCCTTGTGAAAAAGAAATACAAAAAGGTAATCTATTTATTCTCCGTGATTGTTCTTATATAAATAATTGTTGGGTGTATTAGATATTCTATTAAGTATGTAGAAATCAATCATAATAAATATCTATTTATTGATACTTAGATACTCTTCAAATTTTGATGAATATTTCTCTATTATTTTAAAAATATTTGCTATTCATAAAAATAATTGGAGCAAATACTCCTTTTTGCGAAAGTAAAAGCAAAAGGATCTTAATAGTTAGAACTTTAAGAGGAAACTGATACAGCAGTTAAGGCTGGTTAAGCAAGAATTTTTTAATATAATTATGATCAGGATCCAAATATTCTCTAAGTACTAAAAGTATAAAGCTAATAAAATATTGATCCATTTCGTACTCATTTATCTAATCCAGCATGTGGAGATTATCACAAAGAGTATTTAGACTTGCTAATTAGTTAACATTAGAAGCTTATGAATTGTTTAGGTAATAGTGTCTCGAGTTATGAGAGTAAGAGTTGCTCCCTTTATTTTTTTAAAGAAAATTTGATATTAGCATCACTTATTTAAAAATAGTTGACAGTTGATTTAAATTAAAAAGTAGAGAACGCTTTTATTAAATGGATATTAATAAATTTAGAAATTGCATTAATAATTTAATCAATTGGGAATGGAATTGTTTAAAAGAATTTAGAAAGAATAGGAGAAGAAATATTTTACTAAGAGGATCTTTTGCAATTTTTAGTTTGGCATCTATTTTATTTTGTGTTTTTGCGCCGCCTTTTATTATAGGTAGTTTATTAATAGCCACTGGATTTCCAAACTCTTTGGTTGATTTGACTCGAATAATTTGTTTCTTTGCTTGGCTATGGTTCATTTCACCTATAGACAAACTTTCTAAAAAGGAAAGGGAAAAAAAGAACAAGAGAAAAATAGAGGTAGTTAAGGCTGTTGAAAAGGCAAGAGAAGTATACGAAAATAAATTCAAATGAATTGCTTACTATTTTGTGCTGCTATAAGCTTGCAATTGACATTTAATCTAATATAAGTAAGAAATTAATTAATTATTAGCGCAGATAAAAAAGAGCATAATGGCTACCAGAATAAATAAATATTTAAGTGAAGCAGGTTATTGTTCCAGAAGAGTAGCAGATAGATTAATAGGTGAAGGGAAAGTAACCATTAATGGTAAAATCCCAAAAATTGGTGCAAAGGTAGAAGAAGGTGATCAAATAGAAGTTAAAGGTCAAAGAATAGAAAAATTAACTGATCAAAAAAATATATACTTAGCCTTTAATAAACCTGTTGGAATTGTTTGTACAACTGATAGAAGGGTAGAACCTGACAATGTCATAGATTTCATTAAATATCCTAAAAGAATTTTTCCCATTGGAAGATTAGATAAAGCTAGCGAAGGATTAATTTTTTTAACTAACGATGGAGATATCGTAAATAAAATACTCAGAGCAAGAAATAATCATGAAAAAGAATATATCGTAAGTGTTAACCGTCCGATTAATAAAGACTTTATTAAAACAATGAGTAATGGAGTTGAAATATTGGACACTATCACTAACAATTGCTTAGTAGAAAAATTGGGTCCAAAAGAATTTAAAATCATTCTCACTCAAGGACTTAATCGTCAGATAAGGAGAATGTGTGAGTCTTTAGGCTACAGAGTCCTTTCATTAAAACGTACAAGAATTATGAATATTAAGTTAGACTTACCTACTGGAAAATATCGCGAATTCACAAGGGAAGAACTCGTAGAATTAAATCGGTTGCTAGAAAAATCTTCTAAAACATATGACTAATCACCTACTCCTTTTTTAGCTTCTCCTGAAGATATATCCTCCAAAATTATCTAGCGCTATAAAAATCCTCGTCCCTTGAGTTTAAAGATTTCTGAGAATTGAAGAAAGGCAATAAGAATTAAAACTCGCTACTAGTGCTCCCAAAGCACTAAAAATTTAAATGAAATTTCGATATACTTGATTTGAATGCTAATTTCATTTATCATTTTTTAAACTTTCTCTAAATTGCTTTTTCTTGAAAGATACTATTTTTATTTCTTTTTATACACCTGAAGGAAGATATCCGGAATTAGCTCTTAAATTAAAAAAATCCCTAGACAAATTTAATCTAAAATCTCATATTGTTAAAATAAATCGTTCTTTCAGAACATGGGAAGAGGGTACTTATTCTAAATCAAGTTTTATTTTGCAATCTCTATTAAAATTTAGATCTAATGTAGTGTGGCTAGATATTGATACAGAAGTTTGGAAATATCCGCATTTATTAATGCAAGAGCATGATTTCGCAATTTATAATTGGTTCGCAGATAATGATCATCATCTTTATGGAAAAATTCCATATGATCCAGATACTAAATCACTTTTTTGCTCAGGTGGAGTTCAGAAATACGGCTATACTGCACCATCAATTCATCTTTTGTTAAGCTGGATAGAAATATTAAGAGAAACCAAAAATAAAACAGTAGGAGATGACCCATTCTTAGATACTGTTTTCAATAAAGGGGATTTTGATTTGCATACCCTTTGGCTTCCGAAAACTTATAACAGAATGGATAAACACTCTAATTTCTGGTCAAAAATCAATAAAGATTCAGTGGTCATAAACCATGACTATAAAGCTGGGGGGCATAGAATTACGGATATTTCAAAAACTAAGGGATTTTAGAAAAGGTATTAAAATGATGACTACTTACTTAGAAGAAAGAATTGAATGGTACGATCACAATTACAGAATGGGAACTCCTTTAATTAGTGATGCTCAGTTTGATCAATTAGAGGCAAATTTATATAGAGTAACTCCTGAAGCTAATTACTTTGCTAAAAAAACAAAATTACATTTACCATCATTACCTAAAGATTGTATTGAAGAATTTATAAATGGATTAACACTTAAAACCAGATTAATTATTGAGCCCAAAATTGATGGTTGCGCAATCGCTATTCAATATATAGATGGAGAATTTGTTAAAGCCATAAGTCGTGACGGCAGAGACCTCACAAATAAAATAAAAAAGATTACTGATGTTCCCAACCAGATAGCAATTAAAGGTTTATTTCAAGTAAGGGGAGAGCTTTTTGTTCCATCAGAATATGAAAGACCCACTTATTCTCAAAGACTGACAGCAGCTTATATGAGGGATGCTGACTCTAAAAGTGATCATCTTAGTTTTTGTTCTTTTCAGATAATTAATAGCAGATTAAACCAACATGAATCTTTGGTTTATTTGAAAAAACTAGGTTTTACAATTCCAGAATATAAGAGCCTTAACTTTACATCTCAAATTGAAATTTTTAGAAATCAATGGAGCGATAAAAAACTATTTAATAACTATCCAACTGATGGAATCGTAGTAAAAATCAACAGCAGAAAATTACAATTATTGCGAGAAAAATCTAATGAAGTATATCCTTTTTGGCAAATGGCCATAAAAAATTAATGAAATTATTAATTAGTTTGATAATAATTTTGGTTTTGATTGCATCATTTTATTATCTTAAAAACTTAAAGACTGTAATAGCTAATCTTTTTCCATGGTTAGTAAATAATGATAAATGAAATTAACAGAAGAATAACTTCTAATAAATAAGCAAAGAAATTGAAATGAAATTTCCCAGGCCCTAAACAAATATATAAAGTGAATTTATATTTTATAAAACTATTACTTGGCAAGCAAGGAAGTGAACTAAGCCAGAAACTATAGGAAATATTCTAAGAGATTATGAAGGATTTTTGAGGAAGACTGGAAAAACTAATTTATTTAAGAGTACCTTGTAAAAATAAATTTTAAATTTAATAATAATCAAAGTGAGTAAAATCACAATCATTATTATTTAAATAGTCAAGATAAAATATTACTTATATCTAGAGTGTATTTTTGAAGAATATAGATCTTTAGGTGGATAAGCTCAATCTAGAGGAGGGCATACATGTAAGTAATTATATTCTCACTAATTCTTACTTATCTTTAAAGTTTTTCAATATTGTATTTACAAGCGTCTTGGCTAAACAAAAAAACGGTCTAATGAAAGAATCAAAAACAATCGTGAATGAAAAGGTTTTGACTGAAAAGTTCAATGGAAGATTTGCGATGATAGGCTTTATAGCTCTTGTTGGGGCTTATCTAACTACATGTCAAATAGCCCCTGGTTTTGTATAAATAATTTCTTCTCTAAAATCAGCAATACATTCCTGTGAGAGCAGCTCCTTACATTATTGCTTGCAGTATTTTTAAGTATTAATTCAACAATGAATACACTAATATAAATTTTTTGAATTAAGATCTTTAAGAGTCAGCTAGTAGGGATACAGGCTGGCTTTCTTTTTACAAATAAATAACCTGAAAATAATTTCTTGAAAAAATTTTTTTGTATACAACCCACATAAGTGATTCTGGTTTACAGCTGATCTATATTAGAGGGTAAATAAACCCTCTCTATTAATGTTTATTCTTGAGAAAATTGCAGAAGAGATGGCAAAGAGAATATCTAATGCTTCATTTAATAAGGGAATAAAGCCTACAATTTTGTTTTATGGTTGCAATCCTCAAGTAAAAAAAGATATGCATGAACGAGGGGAGCGTTTGGGATTAAACCCTGCTTACTCAATAAAACATCCAATTATCAAAGTCGAATTACAAAATAATAGAAAAATTTAGACCGATAAATACAAAACAATAACTATGGATTATGAACATTTTGAATTTATTTCTCGATACTTAGAGGGTTAAGAATAATGACTAAGGGGTATTGGCTTATTAATTCCAATAGATCAGAAGTTCGAAGATTTATAGAGAATAGAGCTAATGAAGATCAATTCAACAAATATATTTTTATAGATAATGGAAAGATTGTAGGATATTTAGGGAAAGAACCACCACAATTGCTAAGTAGAGAGGAATTTAAGCTAGAAGATGCTAAAGAAATATGGAAGAAGTTAATTGCTCAGGGATGGAGAAGAACTGATTTATTCGATTAAGGTTGCACCAATTAGAAGAAGTATAACTTTCTATATCCCACAAGAGATACATTCTCTGATATGAGAATGAAAACAATAAAAAATATAGTCAGAGGAACTATTTACTATTAAATTAGTTTTAAGAATAGGGGAAATAGGATTCTAACTTGCGGTTTAGTATTCCCAAATGTTATAAAATACTAAAGCAGTAAAAGGTTCAAACAATAGGCATTTTAGTGATTTATTCTGCATGATTTCTCCGAAGAATTAAAGCAACATTGGCCACTTTTTGGAGAAGTCTCAGCCCTAGCTATCTCTGGTTTTAACTTCTTCAATTTTACTCCATCCCTGTGAAAGTAATCTTAAATAAATTTCTCTAGCTAAATCTATTTCTACAGAAACTGTTGTAGTTATTAAAGGTGGCTCTCCACCCAATACGCCTACTATTTTGCCAGTATCTATAAACATATACTCGAAAACTCCATCAATACTTTTAACATTTTTTATAAATCCTTTCACTTCTGTTTTGTTTGAATTAATTAACCAGTAAGACTTAGACATTATTTAAGCTCTAAATATAGTAATTTTTTCCATTTAAAATAACCTCATTTGATCAGTTAGCTCTTTATTAAATTCTTCTACAACCCATCCATAAGGTGACCAACCCATTGTGATGGGGAGTAATCCTTTTAATTCATCAGTATCTTTAACTTGCTCTGTCCATTGTTCCTCATATCCATCAGGCACAACAACAGGCATGCGGTTATGTAAAGGTTTAATTAATTCATTTGGTTCAGTTGTTAAAACACAGCAACTCTCTAGTTCAGCACCATCAGAAGATGACCACTTACTCCAGATTCCTCCTAACCAAAAAGTCTTAAAATTCTCCTTTCGTATACGATATTTTTTTTCAAAAAAACCACTCGCAGGTATTAAGCACCGTTTGTGCTTCCAACTTCCACAAAATAATTTTTTTTCTTGTATTGTTTCTGATCTTGCATTAAATGGTCGTGGTCTTTCTTTGTCAAATGGGTCTTTAGCCCAAGGTGAAATAAACCCCCATGACATAAAAGTAGTTTTAATTCTTCCTTCATTTTTAATTACAAGAACAGGATCATTAGGTCTTATTAGATTTTGAATCTCGTATTTTGAATCAAGTCCACTTGGATAGTCTTGTTTCAAAACCTTTGGCAAATTCTCAAATTTAGTTTTCA
>MDTG01447753.1_pt1 | contig 11184 bp, 10 predicted proteins | sample 811421 | NCBI WGS metagenome assembly MDTG01 (sample SAMN05326645, study PRJNA326480) | marine metagenome | isolation source: seawater | place: Pacific Ocean: South East | collected 2011
CTGACCACGGTCACGGAAGTATTCACCCATTGTTGTGCCACCGTAAGGTGCCAAAAATAGCATCGCTGCTGGATCTGCTGCGCCGGCTGCCACAATGATCGTATGATCCATTGCATCATGCTCTTCAAGCTTACGAACCACTGCAGCAATAGAAGATTGCTTTTGACCAACCGCAACATAGATACATTTAACACCTGTACCTTTCTGGTTGATTATCGCGTCAATCGCGATAGCTGTTTTACCAGTCTGACGGTCACCGATAATTAACTCACGCTGACCACGACCGATTGGAACCATCGAATCTATTGCTTTTAAACCTGTCTGTACTGGCTCATCAACTGATTGACGAGCAATTACACCTGGAGCAACTTTTTCTAGTGGGGCTGTTAGGTTCGTTTCAATTGGACCTTTACCATCAATTGGGTTACCTAAGCCGTCTACAACACGACCTAGAAGCGCTTCACCAATTGGAACTTCCAAAATACGACCTGTACATTGTGCCTTTTGACCTTCTGCCAAGCCATTTGGGTCACCTAGTACAACCACACCTACTGAATCACGCTCAAGGTTAAGCGCCATCCCGTATACACCTGTTGAAAATTCAACCATCTCACCATACATTACATCGGCAAGACCATGAACTAGTACAATACCGTCAGAAACACTGACGATTGTGCCCTCATTTCGGGCTTCTGAAGAGACATCTAATTTTGCGATGCGCTTCTTAATTATTTCGCTGATCTCAGCTGGGTTTAGCTGTTGCATGCTTTATATCCTCAAACCTGAATCTGCCCATTTAAGCACTTATCGCTTCGGCCAGTTTAGCAATTTTGCCACGAACAGAGGCATCGATAACCAAATCATTGGCTCGTATAATCACACCGCCAATCAAATCTTGATTTACGGTAGATGCGATGACTACTTTTCGATCTAGTTTTTTACTTAGTGCTTGTGCAAGTTTTTCGCTCTGTGCATCACCTAATTCGAACGCACTTTCTATAGAAACATCGATAGATTGTTCTAATAGTGCTTTGTAACGCTCGAATAGTTCAGCAATGTCAGATACCAAGCCCAGACGGTTATTTTCTGACAAGACAAAAACAAAGTTTTTGACTTCACTCGTCAGTTTGTCACCACACACATCTATAAAGAACTGTGCTTTTTGTTCACTGGTTAAAGCAGGGTGGTCAAGAATAGTTTGCACATCCTCGTCCGCCGCTACTGCAGAAGCATAGCCAAGCATTTGTGACCATTCTGTCAATGCTTGACTATCCTTCGCTGATTGAAAAGCTGCTTTAGCATATGGTCGGGCAATCGTAATTGATTCTGCCATCATCCACTCTCAATTGTTAAATTTCTGCTGCTAGCTTATCGAGCATTTCACTATGCTTAGACGCATCAACTGAGGAGCCAAGTATTTTCTCTGCACCTGCAATTGCAACTGAAGCGACTTCTTTTCGAAGCTCTTCTATTACGCGATTTTTTTCTTGCTCAATTTCTGCTTTCGCAGCATGGATCAAGCGATCGCCTTCTTGACGAGCTGTTTCTTTCGCCTCTTCAACAATCTGGCTTGATCTTTTGTTTGCTTGCTCGATCAATTCAGCAGCCTGCGTTTTCGCTTCAGTTAGACTTTGACCAGCTTTTTTCTGGGCTAGTTCAAGATCTTTTGAAGCTCTATCTGCAGCTGCTAAACCATCTGCTATTTTCTTTTCACGCTCAGTCATGGCAGCCATAATTGGCGGCCAAACATACTTCATGCAAAATAGCACGAAGCCAGCGAAGAAAATCATTTGTCCAACAAGTGTGTAATTAAGATTCACACTAATTACCTCGTTTTGTTTCCGGTTTACGAATTAGTAATCGACCCTAGTTAAGAGCTTAGATTACGCACCTACACCTGGGGCAACAACGAAGATCAAATACATCGCGATACCAACACCGATAATTGGCACAGCATCGATCAAACCTGCTAATAAGAACATTTTGCCTTGAAGCATTGGGCCAAGCTCTGGTTGTCTAGCTGTACCTTCTAAAAGGCGACCACCTAAAAGTCCCATACCAACCGCAGCACCAAGTGCACCAAGACCAAGCATAATTGCAGCAGCAATAATTACTAGTTCCATTTTTTTCTCCTATCTATTTAAAGTTAAGTTAAAGTTTATCGAAAGTTTAAAGTCGGTTAATGATCTTCGTGTGCCATGCTTAGGTACACAACGGTCAAAACCATGAAAATAAATGCTTGTAGTGTAATAACCAAAATATGGAATATCGCCCAACCAATTTGTAAAAATCCACCAAATAGACCGAATAACAAACCTGCACTGTACATGACAGCAATCAAAATAAAGATCATTTCACCTGCATACATGTTTCCAAATAGTCGTAAACCTAGTGAGAATGGTTTTGCTAATAAACCGACTAATTCCATAAATAAGTTAACGGGAATAAAAGCCCAATGATTAAACGGATGCATAGTTAGTTCTTTAGTAAAACCACCTATACCTTTAATCTTGTTTGAATAATAAAGCATCAAAATAAATACGCCCAAAGCCATACCTAGAGTGATGTTAGGGTCTGTAGAAGGAACAATTTTTTGATACCCAACACCTACTAAACTTAATAACCACGGCACAAGATCAACTGGGATCAAGTCCATTAAGTTCATAAAGAAAACCCACACAAATATAGTTAATGCCAATGGCGCAATTAATGGGTTTCTGCCATGGAACATATCTTTAACATTGTTATCAACAAAATCGACAATAATCTCGATAAAATTTTGAAAGCGACCTGGTACATCACTTGAAGCAGCTTTAGCAACACTTCTAAAAATCAAACAAAATATTAAACCTAAGCCAAATGACCAAAGTAAACTATCAACATGGATAGCATTAAAGCCCATTGCTGCAGCTTCTTGGCCGCCATGAGCCATTGTCCATGTATTTTCGGTTAACACAGTCCCATCATAACGGACTGTACCAGCTGGTAACTGACCATAGGTCAAGTTGGTTAAGTGATGCTGAATATATTCAGTAGTTGTTTGACTTCCGCCTGCCATAATTTAAAGCCTACTATCTTAAAGTTAGAAAATGGTTCTAGTGACTGCTTAATCTTTAATAAATGCCGAAAAGCAATTCACTATTAAAATCGTAATAAATGATGAATAAAGCGCAAAATAATCCAGTGGTTTGATAAATGTAAATATCAATGCAAAACCAACGACAATAATGATTATTTTAGACGATTCACCTTTATAAAAACTGACTACTATTTTATCGATGGCCCTTGCTCCGCTGAACATAAAGGCCTTTATTCCAAAATATAATTGTGGAATGACAAATACCAACCCACCTAGAAGAGCAGAATAAGCAGCTACCCCTCCACTTAATAAATAGTAGAGCGCACTAATTAGCAATGAAACAGCTAATTGTGTACAGAATATTTTAATTATTGGCGGTCGTTTTATTCCAATTGCCATTTATAACCTTTTCGCAACCGCCAAAACAAAGTGTTTTCTCACTATGTTTCATAACAAAGCTGTTATTTTTATTCTTTTGTTATGTGTACTTGGCTTAGTTAACAGACCGAACCAATTTTCGTGATGTATTCACGTCTCAAAACGAGGTGGATTATAGGTGGATTAGATGACGCATTCAACCTTCGTAAACTGAATAATTGTAAAATAATCGTTTATTTTTCATCCAACTTATTAATGTATATGCTTGAGTATTCCATCTAATTCATCAAGTGAATTATATTTGATTGTTAATTTACCTTTGCCAGAACCACTATAAGCAATAGAAACACTTGCCCCTACCGTTTCGGATAACTCTTGTTCCAGACGTTCAACATCTTTATTCACTGTTTTTACAGGTTCTGATTTATCTGTTTTTTCTTCTAGCAGCTTTCTAACTAACGCTTCTGTTTGTCGAACCGATAAAGATTTACTTTCCACCATTCTAGCAGCTTGAATTTGCTGTTCTGCAGGCAATGACAACATAGCTCGTCCATGCCCCATTTCCAAATCCCCATGCTCTAACATTAGCTTAACTTCATCGGTTAATTGGATTAAACGAAGCAGGTTTGTCACTGTCGATCTTGATTTACCAACAGCCTCTGCCACTTCTACTTGCGTTAAACTAAATTCATCCTGCAAGCGTTGAAGCGCCATGGCTTCTTCCATTGCATTGAGGTTTTCACGTTGAATATTTTCGATAAGCGCCATGGCAACGGCAGCATTATCGTCTACTTGCCTAATAATAGTAGGTACTTTATCTAAGCCCGCAATTTGTGCTGCCCGCCAACGCCTCTCACCTGCAATAATTTCATATTTTTTAGCAGCGACTTCCCGGACAATAATAGGCTGCATAATACCCTGTTGGCGAATCGATTCTGCTAATTCTTCTAAGGCATCTTGATCCATATCTCGACGTGGTTGATATTTACCACGTTGAAGATATTCAACTGGAAGGTGTTTTAATTCACCATCTAAAGCTTCATCGTTTCTTGATTCAAGACCTGAACCTTTCAGTAATGCGCCTAAGCCTTTTTCGCCCAACCCTCTTTTTTTTGCCACTTAATTTTCTCGCGATATTTTAGTTTTCATTGTTTTTAGATTCAGCTTTACACTTTCTAACAATTTCTCCAGCTAACGCTAGATAGGCAAGTGAACCTTTAGAGCTTTTATCGTAATGTAAGACCGACATCCCATGACTCGGTGCCTCAGCTAGCCTCACATTTCTTGGAATAGCCACTTTATAAAGTTTATCACCGAAATATTCCTTTAGCTCTGAAGACACATCTCTTGTTAAGCTATTTCTCGGGTCATACATTGTGCGTAAGATACCAGAAATTTGTAGGCTTGGATTAACCGTTTCTTTTATTTGCTCTACGGTTCCCATCAGGGCTGCTAAACCTTCTAAGGCATAGTATTCACACTGCATTGGAATTAATACTCCATCAGCAGCGGATAATGCATTGACAGTTAACATATTTAACGAAGGAGGGCAGTCGATAATTATAAATTCATAATTGTCGCGAACTTCAGTGAGTACTTTTTTTAGTCTATGTTCTCGACCTATTTCGTTCAATAACTCTACTTCCGCAGCTGTCAGGTCTCCATTTGCTGGTATTACGTCATATTTGCCTAGCTCGGAACGAACAACTACATCGTCAAAACCTGCTTTTTTAGTTAATAATTCATAAGCAGTTTTTTCAATTTCATTTTTGCTAACCCCACTGCCCATCGTTGCATTACCTTGAGGGTCTAGGTCTATTAATAAAATTCTTCTTTTCGTTGCAGCAAGAGAAGCAGCTAAATTCACACTTGTTGTTGTTTTACCAACACCGCCTTTTTGATTCGTAATCGCAAATATTTTTGCCACCACATTCCCCTCATATACGTGTGATTTGCTATTATTTCGTTTTCTTTTCTACGACCACCAAATGTCGTTGATCAGAGCAACCGGGCACAATTAATGGTGCTATTTCTTTTATTTCGAAATCACCATCTAACATAGCAATTTCATTTTTTGGTATTAAGCCTTTCATTGCCAAAAATTGGCCATTCCCGGTTAGTAAGTGCTTACATAATTCAACCATATTGTCCAAGGCTGTAAAAGCGCGTGACATTATTTGATCAAATAAGTGCTTGTCAGGAAGATTTTCCACTCTTACATTAAATACTTCAATATTTGATAAGCCTAAAGAAAGTTTAGCTTGTACCAAAAATCGAGTTTTTTTGCCATTACTATCTAACAGTGAAAAGTGCTTATTAGGATACATTATTGCCATAGGGATACCAGGTAATCCCGGTCCTGTTCCCACATCTAAAATTGACTCACCACTAATAAAGGGTGCAATACTCAATGAATCAATAATATGTTTAATAAACATTTCTTTGGGATCACGGATAGCCGTCAGATTATAAGCTTTATTCCATTTAATCAGTAACTCAAGGTACTGAATTAATAATTCAGATTGATGCTCTGAAATAAGAATACCTATTTTTGAACTTGCTTGTGTTATCTGATGCTTAAATTCTGTACGTAAAACAATATCGATCAAAACACATTCTCTTTTAACTAGCTTGTTGCACAGATTTAGAACTACTCTTTTTCTTTAAGTAAACAAGAATTAAAGAAATAGCAGCAGGTGTTACCCCAGGTATCCGTGATGCCTGTGCAATTGATTCTGGCTTCACATCTAATAATTTTTGCTTCATTTCGTTGGATAAACCTGAAATAACACCGTATTCAAAATCTATTGGCAGCTTGGTATTTTCATTTTTCTTTAACTTATCAATTTCATCTTGCTGACGACTAATATAACCATCATATTTTGTTTGAATTTCGATCTGTTCTGCAATCGCTTCAGACACATCAATATCACTTGGTTTCATTTTAGCGATATCGGCATATTTAATTTCTGGGCGTTTTAGTAAATCCATTAAACTATATTCACGTGCTAATGGTCGCTCTAACAATGTGTCTGCAATATCCCCAGCTGGGGTTTTTGGTTGAATCCATGTACTCTTCAAACGAGCAGTCTCTTGTTCAATAGCCTCTTTTTTAATAGAAAATGCTTTCCAACGTTCTTCGCCAACTACGCCTAATTTATAACCTATTTCAGTTAATCGTAAGTCAGCATTATCTTCACGCAATAAAAGTCTATATTCCGCTCTACTTGTGAACATTCTATAAGGCTCATTTGTACCTAAAGTAATTAAGTCATCAACCAAGACACCAATATAAGCTTCATCTCTTCTAGGACACCAAACATCTTTTCCTTGAGATTGTAAACCTGCATTTAATCCCGCTAATAGACCTTGCGCTGCTGCTTCTTCATAGCCTGTTGTGCCATTAATTTGCCCTGCAAAATATAAATTTTCTATAAATTTAGTTTCTAAGCTTTGTTTTAGATCTTGTGGGTTAAAATAATCGTACTCAATGGCGTAGCCAGGTCGAGTAATATGAGCATTTTCAAAGCCCTTGATTGAGCGAACCAATTCTAATTGAACATCGAATGGCAGGCTGGTAGAAATACCATTAGGGTAAAGCTCATGCGTCGTTAAACCTTCTGGCTCAACAAAAATTTGGTGTGAGTCTTTATCTGAAAAGCGATTAATTTTATCTTCAATAGACGGGCAGTAACGTGGGCCTGTTCCTTCAATAACACCCGTGAACATAGGGGATCGATCAAAACCGCCACGAATAATATCATGCGTACGCTCATTTGTTTTTGTCACATAGCATGCAATTTGTTCTGGATGTTGGTCGCGATTACCTAAATAAGACATGACTGGTCTGGGTGTATCGCCAGGTTGTGCATCCATGACAGAAAAATCCACAGACTTCGCATCAATTCTTGGCGGAGTACCCGTTTTTAAACGACCTACTCTAAAAGGAAGCTCCCGTAAACGTTGCGCCAATGCAATAGAGGGAGGATCACCAGCTCGGCCACCTGAGTGATTTTCTAAACCAACATGAATCACACCACCTAAAAAGGTACCAGTGGTCAAAACAACAGTTTTAGAAAAGAAACGTAAGCCCATGTTGGTAACAACACCAACAGCTTGATTATTTTCAACAATCAAATCATCAACAGCTTGTTGAAAAATATCTAAACCTTTTTGGTTTTCTAATATCTCTCTAATAGCTGCCTTATATAAAACTCTATCTGCTTGAACACGTGTTGCTCTAACAGCTGGCCCTTTGCGACTATTTAAAACCCTAAACTGAATCCCTGCTAAATCGCTGGCTTTTGCCATTGCTCCATCAAGTGCATCTATTTCTTTGACTAAGTGACTTTTACCAATCCCGCCTATCGCTGGGTTACACGACATTTGTCCAAGTGTTTCTATATTATGCGTTAATAATAGTGTTTCACAGCCAAGTCTTGCTGCTGCTAGCGCAGCTTCTGTACCAGCATGGCCACCACCAATTACTATCACATCATATTTTTTTTGGTAATCCACTTAAATTCTCTCTTAGCAGGATGAAAGGCGCGACATTATATATGCTCAATGCTTATCTTTCAGCATATATTGAACATTTTTTAAACAGTTTGCATTATATAGGTAATAGTAAAAACTGAATATTTATTCATTTTCTTAGTTTTCAATAACTTACTAAGGTTATATTCATAAGTTATCAAACAAGTTATCAAACAAGTTATCAAACAAGTTATCCACAGGATATCTGAGATAATTTATTAAGAATTCATTGTAACCAGCTGATTAATATAAACTAATTGGTTTCATAGTAATAGTAAGGAAATACACCTGATACTTATCCACAGAAAGAGTCAATGCGTTTTCTGAAGCTTTAATACTTCTGTATATAATCTTGAAGCACTTACATTTCCTGGTGAAATGATGGGGCCAATGATAATACTTACCCTAGACCAAAATCTTTTTGGAGCTTTCGAAAAAGCAGAACCATCTTTATGACTAAAAAAACTTCCCCATAGACCAATCAGATTCATTGGTACAACAGGAACTGGATTACGATTAATTATTTTTTCTATACCTGTTTTAAACTCGTTCATTTCACCTGTTCTAGTAATTTTTCCTTCTGGAAAAATACACACTAGATGTCCCTCCTCTAATACTTTTGAGACAGTATCGAATGCATCTTTATATGTTTTTTCACATACTTTTTCAGGCGCTATAGGAATAGCTTTCACTAGTTTAAAAAACCAGCCAAGCACTGGGTTTTTAAAAATATTATGATCCATTACAAATCGAATTGGCCTAGGTGAAGTACTCGCAATTAGTAAGGCATCAACAAAACTAACATGATTACTGACTAATACCGCCGCCCCTTCTTCTGGAATATTTTCCCGGCCGTTTTCCTTTAGCCTATAAATAATATTAGTAATCACCCAAACAATAAACCGAACCGAAAACTCATCAACTTGATAAAATATGAACAAGGATACAACGATATTCATCACAGAAATAACTAGAAAAAATTCTGCGATACTTAGTTCAAAAACACCTAAAAAAACCATCGCAACTAAGCTACTGACTACCATGAATAAGGCATTAATAATATTAATTACACCAATGATTCTTGCTCGGTATTCTTCTTCCACCCTCAATTGGATATATGCATACAGCGGTACAATAAAGATGCCTCCAGAAATACCGATACACGCTAAATCTATAAGTAAACGCCAATTACTTGTGTCATTTATAAATATTTGCCAAGACTGAACATCTAAACTCGTTGTCGGTAAGGAAAAATATAAATCAATCCCAAAAAGTGTCATCCCTAAGGCGCCAATCGGAACAATACCCAATTCAACCTGTTTACGTGATAACTTTTCACACAACATAGAGCCTGAACCTATGCCAATGGTAAATACCGCTAATAACAAAGTCACAAGAGAGGCATCGCCATTAAATGCCTGTATAGAAAAATTAGGGAATTGCGTTAAGTAAGCAACACCCAGAAACCAAAACCATGAAATAGCTAAAACTGCTAAATAAATACCTCTATTCGATCTTGCATAAGTAATTAAGCTCCAACTAGATTTCATGATATTGAAATTTAGTTTCAAGGTTGAATCGATGGCTTCGGCTTTCGGTATAAAATAACTCGATACATAACCGAAACAGGCTAAACACACCACCATAACCGCTGTTATAGTCAGATAATTTTCAAACTGAAGAATAATTCCTGCGCCAATGGTAGCGAGAAGAATTGAAACAAAGGTGCCCATTTCAACCAATGCATTCCCCCCCACTAACTCATCTCTATGAAGATGTTGAGGTAATATGGCGTACTTACAGGGTCCAAAGAAAGAGGATTGTGCTCCCATCAAAAATAATAGTATTAATAAAATAGTATAACTTTCAGTTAATAAGGCTACGGCACCAGCCAGCATAATGACTATTTCAAGGAGTTTAATTTTTCTAATTAGTGCTGATTTTTCATACTTATCCGCTATTTGTCCTGCCAAAGCCGAAAATAGAAAAAAAGGTAATATAAATAGTGCCGCAGCTAAATTAAGAATAAGGTGACTATTCAAACCCATTGCATCTGCTGCGCCATAGGTCAAAATTAGCATAAGTGTGTTTTTGTAAATATTATCGTTAAATGCACCCAGAAATTGCGTGATAAAAAAAGGAGCAAAACGTTTAGACTTTAATAAAGAGGACTGACTCATCCATGTCTCCAATAATTAAGTGATTTCTTTATTTATTAAGTTAGAGAGTAATGGTGATTTTATTTTCCAATACAGAAGCTACTAAATATTTCTCCTAGTAAATCATCTGCTCTAAACTTACCTGTAATAGAACCTAAATGTTCTTGGGCAATTCTTAACTCTTCTGCCAATAATTCACCGGCATTCATTTCGACTAACTGAGCACGACCAAGCTCTATCGCTTCTAGCGCTTTTTCAATTGCTTGCAAATGACGTCGTCGTGCAGTAAAACTTCCTTCATTGCCTGAATCATAACCAACGCAATCTTTTAAATGCTTTGTTAATAACGCTAAGCCTTCACCCGATCTTGCAGAAAGAGAAATAACCGGTACATCACCTTCATTATTTATCACAGAGTGTTCTGAAGTTTTATCAACTTTATTTCGAATTACGGTGAGATGATCTGATCGATTTAATTTCTGAATAAATTCCGGCCAAACTAAATTTTTTTGATTCATTGAGTCACTTGCATCGACCACTAAAAGTATTCGATCTGCTTGCTCTATCTCTTTCCAAGCCCGACTAATTCCAATTTGTTCAACTTGATCTGTACTATCTCTTAAGCCAGCGGTATCAATAATATGCAAAGGCATGCCATCTATGTTTATTTGCTCTTTTAAGACATCACGTGTGGTACCTTCAATATCAGTGACAATTGCCGATTCTTTCCCAGAAAGGGCATTTAATAAACTAGACTTACCCGCATTAGGCTTACCTGCAATGACCACCCGCATACCTTCTGTGAGCAACGCCCCTTGTTGGGCATTCGCTAGTAAAGCGTTAATAACCGCACTTAGATCATCTATTTGAACTAAAACATTTGAATCAGATAAAAAGTCTATTTCTTCTTCTGGAAAATCAATAGCGGCTTCGACAAACATTCTTATGTCGATTAAGTTTGCAACAATATTTTCAATTTTTGTTGAAAATTCGCCTTGCAATGATCTTAGAGCAGATCGGGCTGCTTGCTCA
>MDTG01057700.1_pt1 | contig 11183 bp, 8 predicted proteins | sample 811421 | NCBI WGS metagenome assembly MDTG01 (sample SAMN05326645, study PRJNA326480) | marine metagenome | isolation source: seawater | place: Pacific Ocean: South East | collected 2011
CTTGAAGTCCATCTCGCCGAAGAAGTCCTCTTCGCCGAGGATGTCGGTGACGTGGCTCACCTTGCCGTCGGCGGAGGTGAACCTGCCGACGGAGATGCCCGCGCAGGTGTTCCGGATCGGAACGCCGGCGTCCATCAGGGCGAGGCAGCCGCCGCACACCGACGCCATGCTCGAGGAGCCGTTGGACTCGGTGATGTCGCTCACCAGTCGGATGGTGTACGGGAAGTCGTCGGTGCTGGGGATGATCCCGAGCAGCGATCGTTCCGCGAGGGCGCCGTGGCCCACCTCACGACGGCCCGGTCCCATGATGCGACCGGCTTCCCCGACGCAGAAGGGGGGGAAGTTGTAGTGAAGGTAGAACTTCTTCGCGTACTCGGGGAGGAGTCCGTCGACGATCTGCTCGGCCTTGTTGGTGCCGAGGGCGCAGGTCACGAGGGACTGGGTCTCGCCACGCTGGAAGAAGGCCGAACCGTGCGTCCGGCTGAAGATCCCGGGCTCCATCTCGATGGGGCGGATCTCCTTGAGCCCGCGGCCGTCGGCGCGAATACCGTGCTCGGCCACCAGCATGTGGGTGATCTTCTTCTCGAGGGTGCGGAAGGCGTCCTTGGCCTGGCCGCGTCGGTCCTCGGCGGCCTTGTACTCGGCGTAGGGGGCGTCCTGCGGGAGTGCGAAGCAGTCGTGCATCACCTCGTCGCGGAGTTCGCCGACCTTCTCGTTGCGTTCCTTCTTGCCGTGGATCTTGCGAGCCTCGACGAGTCGGTCGTAGACCTTGTCCTTGACGGTCTGCATCACCTCGTCCGCGGGGACGTGGAGCGGGCCGGGGTTGGCCTCGGGGGCGCCGCACTTCTCGCGAAGTTCGAGCACCAGTTCGACGATGGGCTTGATGCCCTCCTCGAGACCGAAGCGGATCGCGTCCAGCACCACGTCGTCCTCGACTTCGGCGGCGCCGACCTCGATCATGTTGATGCCGTTGGGGTGGCCCGAGAGCACGAGATCGAGATCCGAGTACTCCATCTGGGCGACGGTCGGATTGAGCACGAAGACCTCGCCGTCATCGGTCATGATCCGGCCGACCCGGACCGTCGCGACGGGCCCCATGAAGGGTGCGTCGGTGAGGCACACCGCGGCGGAGCCGGCGGTGCAGGCCAGCACGTCGGTGTCGTTCTGGCCGTCGTGGCTCATGACCCAGGCCTGGATCTGGATCTCGTCGATGAAACCGTCCGGGAAGAGGGGGCGGATGGGGCGGTCCATCATCCGCATGGTGAGGACCTCCTTCTCGTTCGGAGCGCCCTCCCGCTTCCGGAAGCCGCCCGGGAACTTGCCGGCCGCGGTCAGCTTCTCGCGGTAGTCGCACTGGAGCGGGAAGAAGTCGATCCCCGGACGGGGGTTGGAGCGGACGCACGTCGCCATGACGGTGGAGTCCGCGTAACTCGCCATGACTGCGCCGGAAGCGAGCTTGGCGACGCGACCGGTCTCCAGCCGCAAGGTGCGGCCGCCGATCTCTCGTTCAACGAAGGTGACTGGCATGATTGCCTCTCTTTTGACATGCCGATCGCGGGCATCTTGCCCGGGATCGCGGGTTGAGCGCGGCGGCATTCATTCGAGACCGCCCGCGGGATCGCGGAACCGCGTCCTGGGGCAGAGGACGGAACGCAGCGGCATTCCTGCCGTTCGCTGCGCACCGTCGACTGCCGCCGAAGGCGGTCACCGCGGTACGTTCCGGCCTACTTGCGGAGGCCGAGCTTCTTGATGGTTGCGAGGTAGGAGTCGCGGTTCTTTCGCTGGAGGTAGCGAAGGAGACTGTTGCGACGGCTCACCATCGCCAGGAGGCCACGGCGCGAGGAGTGGTCGTGCTTGTGGTCGGCGAAGTGGTCCTGGAGGGTCTTGATCCGGTCGGTGAGAACCGCGATCTGGACTTCGGGGGATCCCGTGTCGGAATCGTGCCGGCCGTGCTCCTTGCGGACGTCGGCCTTGCGGGCGAGGGAAATGCTCATGAGCTTCTTCGATCCTGTCGTTGCGTTGGGTGGCCGTCTCGGCCGCCGTCAGTGTGATGAGTTCTCTGCTGATTTCTCGAATCGAGGATTGTAGCGATCCCCCGTGAGCGGGCAACCCCGGATCTTCCCGGACCCGCGTCAACGGGCCACGAGGCGGTATCCTGTGCCCTGCCCGGCCGCGAATCCCGTTTTTCCGGCCGAGAATCACTCCTGACCGCGGTCCAGCACCGTGTTTCAGCCCCTCTGGAGGCAATCGAGAGCAATCATGGCGTCCGAAACTCTCCAAAAGGCGGTCGAGGCGATGCGGGCCGAGGCCGACCGCATTCGACTCGGCGGCGGCTCGAAGGGCATCGAGCGACAGCATCGACACGGTCGGCTGACGGCCCGGGAACGGATCGACCTGCTCGTGGACGCCGACGCCCCCCGCTTCGAGTGCGGGCTCTTCGCGGCCGCGGGGATGTATCAGGAGTACGGGGGCGCGCCTTCCGCCGGCGTGGTGACCGAGATCGGCCAGATCGCCGGCCGACCGACGATGATCGTGGCGAACGACGCCACCGTGAAGGCCGGCGCGTTCTTCCCGATGACCTGCAAGAAGATCATCCGCGCCCAGGTGATCGCACAGAACGCCCGGCTCCCGCTGGTCTATCTGGTGGACAGCGCCGGTGTGTTCCTCCCCCTGCAGGAGGACGTCTTCCCGGACACCGACGACTTCGGCAGGATCTTCCGGAACAACGCCGTGATCAGCGCGAGCGGGATCCCGCAGATCGCGGCGATCATGGGCAACTGCGTCGCGGGTGGTGGCTATCTCCCGGTCCTCTGCGACACCCTGCTGATGACCGAGGGAAGCGGCCTCTACCTCGCCGGCCCCGCGCTGGTGAAGGCCGCGATCGGACAGGACGTCGACGGCGAGGAGCTCGGCGGGGCGTCGATGCACGCGGAGATCTCGGGGACGATCGACTATCGCGAAGCGAACGACGAGGCCTGCATCGCCCGGCTCCAGCGACTGATGATGGCCTGCATGTCGGCCCGGACGCGTCCTGATGCGCCCTTCCCCTCGGCACCGCCCTCGCGGGCGGAGTCGGAGATCCTCGACGTCTTCGATCCTGATCCCGGTCGCCAGTACGACATGCGGGACCTCCTCGCCTGCGTGGTGGACGGTGATTCGTTCGACGAATATCGATCGGAGTTCGGTCGTTCGCTGGTCTGCGGCTACGCGAGGATCGAGGGAAGGCCGTGCGGAATCGTCGCGAACCAGCGGATGATGACGAAGCGCAGGATGCCCGGCGGCAAGGCGGGACCCTCCGAAGCGGTCAACATGCCGGCGGTGATCTACGACGACGCGGCCGACAAGACGGCTCGTTTCATCATGGACTGCAACCAGAAGCGCATCCCGATCCTGTTCGTCCACGACACCACCGGTTTCATGGTGGGACGCGACAGCGAACAGGGAGGGATCATCCGGGCGGGCGCGAAGATGGTGAACGCGATGAGCAACTGCGTGGTGCCGAAGATCTCGCTGCTGATCAACGCGAGCTACGGGGCCGGAAACTACGCGATGTGCGGCCGGGCGTTCGATCCGTTCCTGACGCTGGCGTGGCCCGCTGCGCGATGTGCGGTGATGGGTGCGGCGCAGGCCGCGAACGTGCTCCTACAGATCGATCTCGCGGCACGCAAGCGGCGAGGCGAGGAGGTGGACGAGACGACCCGTGCCGAACTGCTCGCCGCGATCACCGCCAGCTACTCGGAGCAGCAGGACGTCTTCTACGGCGCGGCGCGGGGCTGGGTCGATCGGATGATCGAGCCGATGCGGACCCGGCGGGAACTCGCAGAGGCCCTCATGCTCGCGGACGGATGCGACACCTCCGCGCCGTTCGCGACCGGCGTCCTGCAGACCTGACGGAATCCTCCGGGTCGGTTCAGTCCGCCCGGCGTCGTCCACGGAGGAGTCCACCGATCCCCAGCAGCGCGACGCCGGCGGGAGCGGGGACCGCGGCGTACTCGACGACGAGCTCGGGCCGAAGCGTCGCGTCGTTCACGTACATCGAGTCGAACCGGAAGGTCGTGCCGTCGGCGGTCTCGTCTCCGAGGATGAGCCAGCCGAAGCGGGCCGCATCGCCGTCGACCATGGCCTGCAGATCCTCGACGAGTCCTGCGCCGCTCCATGACTTCCAGCCGGTGCCTTCGAGCAGGCTCGAGGCCGAGGCGTCGACGGCGAAATCGCCGCCCGGGTTCGACCAGGACACGGTGTCGAAGAAGGCGCTGTCCCAGGTCGCCGAACCGGGCGTGGCAGGACCGCCGCCGCCTTCTCCGCCCGGGGCGTCCGTGGTGCCGACGCCCCAGTCGGCGAGCAGGCGGTGGAGGCCGACGTTCGCCGGAGCGGCGTTGGTCTGGGACACGTGGAGGCGAAGCGTGACCGATTCGATCACCACGGGACCCGCGAGCAGCGGAGCGAGCTCGAAGTCGAGCAGTCCGCGGCGGCGGAAGCCCTGGTTCGTCACGCCGGCGAACAGGTGCTGTCCGAGTCCGTTCGCACGCGGATCGCCGTTGGTCTCGTACAGGGTGCCGTGCCGATTCGACTGCAAGGTCACGAGATCGGCGGACGCCGATCCGGTGCACGTGCCGAAGGAGAGGAGCACGAGCGTCGGCATCGCGATCGTTCCAATAACGAACTGCCCGGCGGGGGTCTTGGTAATCACGGGGGAAACTCCAGGTGGGGGATTCCTAGATCATGTCGCCGAACGGGCGAATCGCCAACGAGTGCTCCGAAAATCGATTCGAAACCAGCGTTTAGGTTCCGGATCGTCCTTAACATGGAGCCTCACGCACCTTCAAGCACCCGGAGCGGATGTCGTGGACGAAATCCTCCTGGCCAGCGGCAACCCGCACAAGTTGGAGGAGGTCAGGGCGGTCCTCGAGCCGCTGGGCCTCCGCGTCGTCGGTCTCGACGAGCTGGAGACCGTGCCCGAGGAACCGGAGGAGGACGGTCCCACCTTCGAGGCGAATGCGCGGATCAAGGCGATCGCGTACGCGCACGCGACCGGTCGGGTCTCCCTCGCCGACGATTCCGGTCTGGAAGTGGACGCCCTCGGGGGGCAGCCGGGGGTGCGAAGCGCCCGCTGGTCGGGGGTCGAGGGTGAACGCGACGTTCGCGATGCGGCGAACAACCGCAAGCTCGTCGAATCGCTCCGGGGGGTTCCGGAGGCGGATCGCGCCGCCCGCTTCGTGTGCGCGATGTGTCTGGCCACCCCCGACGGAACGATCCTCGCCGAGACCCGGGGAACCTTCGAGGGCGTCGTCACCCTCGAACCGCGCGGCGAGAACGGATTCGGCTACGACCCGCACCTGCTCCTGCCCGACGAGGGTCGGACCAGCGCGGAACTCCCGCCCGGGGAGAAGAACGCCCGGAGTCATCGCGGCGTCGCGACGCGGGCGATGGCGCCGCTCATCGAGGCGCTGGGGCGGAGCTGACATGGCCCGCCGCGTTCCGCTCGAGATCCTCGACCTCCCCGACCAGCGATACACCTGCCACGGGTGCGGAGACTGCTGCCGGGACTTCAGCGTGCAGCTGCGCGAGGAGGATCTCGCACGACTCGACTCGCAGGGATGGGAACGGGAGCGAGGAGAGCCGGTGACGGTGGAATTCCGCGGGAGGCGGTATCTCCGGCAGCGGTCCGACGGGGGCTGTCTCTTTCTGCAGGACGACGGGCTCTGCACGATCCACGCCCGGTACGGCTTTCACGAGAAGCCGGTCGCCTGTCGCCTGTTCCCGTTCAATCTCGCTCCGGATTCCGGCGGAACCCGCGCGGGCCTGAACTTCGCCTGCCAGAGCGTGCGAGCCAATCGCGGATCGACGCTCGAGTCGCATCGGGATGACCTGCGACGGGCGTTGCGGGAGGTGCCCGAGTCCGTCGCCGTCGCACCCCCGACCCTGTCCGGCGACCTCCGAGCCGAACCCGCCGAAGTGGGGGCGCTGACGGCTGGACTCGACCGATGGCTGAGCCGTACCGAGATCCCCCTGACCATCCGGCTCGATGGCTTCGCCTGGCTCGCCCAGGGGATCGGCGCGGCATCCTTCGCGGAGGTCAGGGGTGAACGAATCACGGAGCTGATCGGGCTCCTGGTCTCTGCGCTCCCCGACGAACTCCTCCACCTGCCGGTCGGACCGCCCGGGCGGGGCCAGTGGAAGCAGCTCAGGCAGGCGGTCTTCGCGCGGATCGAGGATCCACGCTTCACCGACGACGAATCACGCCCCACGCTCGGCGCCAAACTCGATCAGTGGCGTCGAAGCCGAAGGTACGCGCGGGGGCGAGGTCCGATTCCCGGACTCGCCCGCGGCTGGTCGATCCCGGCGGATTTCGAATCGGTGGAATCGATGCCGAAGGTGGTGGGCGGGATGGAGATCGCGGACCTCATGACCCGCTGGCTTCGCGCGTCCATCCGCGGGGGCCGGGCATGGGGCAGCGGTTACTACGGATGGAGCATCGCGGACGGCATCCAGGCGACGGCCCTCAACGTCGCCTGCGTCGGGTGGCTGGCCCGCGCCCATGCCGCCGGGCTCGGGGACGCATCGGTGTCTCCCGATTCGGTCGGCGAGGCGCTGGGACGCATCGACCGGGCGTCCGGACGCGCGGTCTGGCTGGGTTCCGCGGGCGAGCGTCTCCGCCTTCGCTACCTCGCGACCGACGACGGTCTTCGCAGGCTCGTCCGGTCGAACTGGTGAGTCACCCCGGGTTCATTCGGTCGGTGCCGGTTCCGGCCCGCGGGCCCGCGTGAACGGCCAGACCGGATATCGCCGCCCGTTCAGCAGAACGCCGAGGGCGGTGCCGCGGACCGCGAGGTGGTAGACGACGAGCAGGACGGTGGTCACGAGGACGATCATGACCGGCATCTTCACGATCCCCCACATGTTCCATCCGCGGAAGAGGGCCGGAATGAAGAACGTCAACGGCAGGTGCATCAGGTAGATCCAGTACGAGGCGTCCACCACGTAGCGCACCGACGGATTGGCGCGGGTGAACATTCGTTCGCTCACCCCGGTGATTCCCAGGATCAGGATCCAGCAGGTCGTGGCCTGAAGACACTGGTTCACGACGAACAACTGCTGCGCGTGGGCCTCCTCCGCATCGATCGCCGCACCGGTGACGATTCCGAGGATCACCGCGATCACCAGAAGCATCACACCGACGCCGAACCGGGTCCAGGCCCAGTTCTTCAGGTGATCGACGATCTCACGACTTCCGAACGCGAGCCAGCCGATCCCGAAGTAGACGGCGTAGAGGAAGATCACGTGCCACATCGGCCAGAACGACTCCGTGGTGTCGATCCCCGGCTCGTTCATCGGGAGCATGAGGAGCGAAGTGACGACGATCACCGCGGGGAGCCCGACCCAGCGAAGTCGTCCGAGACTCAGACTGCGAAACGCCATCCGAGACAATTCGGCGACGGGGCCCGCGAACCGGCGGAGCAGGAAGGTCGCGGTCGCGAAGGCGAGGTAGTAGTAGACGAGGTAGTACAGGAACCAGAGATGCATCGGGCCGGCTTCGGCGAAGTCCGCGTTCAGGGACATCCTGTCGTAGGCGAGTCCGATGGTCCGAGCCTCCGGAGGCAGGTACGACCAGGTGAAGGCGAAACTGATGGACCAGGCGAGCAGCGGGTAGATGACGAACCAGCCGATCACCAGCGGAAGCACGATCCGGTCGTAGCGATGGCTGGCGAATCCTCCCGGCCCGCGGCGATCGAAGAGCATCGCCCCGAAGAACCCGGCCATCACGAAGAAGGCGGGCATGCGGAACACGTGGATCGCGATCACGAGGATCGCGGCGAGGGCGGTGCGGTCGGGATCCCCGTAGACCCAGATCTGCGGCTCGAAGTACACGAGCGCGGTGTGGATCACCACGCCGAGCAGCATCATCGCGGCCCGAATCACGTCGAGCCCGTGGTATCGCCCGGTTCCGGGAGACCGCGGATGGAGCGGGTGATCGGATGCAGGAGGTGGCGGAGAGGAAGCGGCGACTGCGGCGTCGGTCACGTTCATCTCACCGCTTCCTCGAGAAGCGGTCGGCATGCCTGACGGCCGGCTTCGAGCACCTCGCGATCGAGCGGTATCTGGAGGAACTCGATGACCCCTCGGGTGAACTCCCACGGCACGTCGAGCGCATCGAGCGGGGTGATGCCATCCTTGTTCTTCGCCTTGGGATCGGCACCCGCCTCGAGGAGGAGCGTCACGCATTCGGGGCGGCCGAGGAAGGCGGCGCCGATCAGCGGCGTGCCACGCTCACGGCTTCGGACATCGACGTTTCCTCCGGCCTCGAGGATCGCCGTCATCGCTCCGACCTGGCCGAAATCGGCGGCCCACTCGAGTGCGGAGACGCCGAACGTCGGATCCAGCGCGTTCGGATCGCCCGCCTTCGCAAGTCGGGCCTTCAGCGTCGCGACCTCGCCCATCGCGGCCGGGGTCCAGATGTCGACCGCTTCGGCGGGGTCGGGCTGGCCGACGGGATCCGGTGCGGCCGGCGTGCTCGTGGAAGCGTCCGGAGATGATTCGTATCCGCATCCCGACGCCAGGGCGACCATCGCGATCAGGGCGAGGGTTCGCAGCCGGCCGGGACGCGGGGGGCGGGAATCCTGGGTTTCGACACGCATCGTGGTCATCGATTGCTCCGGGTTCGTATGCGTCTGACGCACTGATTCTCGACCGGTCGCCGACAGCCTATCCGTTTCCTGGTTCCGGTCATCCTCCGCACACGTCTCGAGCCCTCCGGAACCGGACATCCGGCGTCTGAGGTGCCGCTGTTCGTTCCGTGGCCCCGGTTCAGCCCTTGCCCGTCTTCCCGCGAGCTCCGTCGCCGGATTCCCGCTTCGAACCGCCGGCGTCCTTTCCGCCTCCCTTGGCGTCGCTCTTGCTCCGAGTCTTGCCCCCGCTCTTCGCGTCGCGCTTCTCGCCACCGGGACGCGGCGGCAGTTCGCCGAATCGCTCCGGACCGAGCACCGCGAGCAACTGCGATTCCACCTGGGCGTCGAGGCGATCGAACCCCTCGTAGCCCGGTTCACGCCAGGCCTGCTCGCCCAGTGACTTCGCTTCCGCACCATCGTCGGTCACCGCCTCCACCATCGCACGGGCGACCCGGGTCTCGTTTTCGATCCGGCGTTGGATCGCATCGGTCCTCAGGAAGGCCATCTGCTGGACGATCGAATCGTCGATCGCCAGCAACGACGCGAGCATCGCTTCGTCGAGACCCTCGAGCTCCAGCGCGAGGTCGATCGCCTTCTCGCACCACCGTGTCCGCATCTGTGCGCGGAATCCGGTTCGACGCGCGGTCTCGAGGAATGCGGCGGCGGCTTCGGGATCGATGGACTCGAGGCGGCCGCGTACGAACTCGATCCGTCCGAGGATCGCGTCCCGGATCGCGAGCTCCGCGGTGAGTTCCGCGGTCGCGGCGCCGCGGACCCTCGACCGGACCCTCGAATCGGCGTCGCCACGCGATTCGATCTCCTCGATCGCGAGTTCGAGGGCCTGCTTCTCGCGTCGTATCCTCGATTCGGTGCGTGCATCGAAGAGGTTGGAGATCTCGCGGAGGATTTCGGGTTCGTCGTCGCCGAGGCCGGAGGCCTCGTAGACGTCGCCGTCGACCGAATCGAGTGCCGACACGAGATCCGTGGTGGCGCCACCCATTCGTGAATCCACCATCCCGTGCTGGATCCGGATCTCGTCGAGCAGGTCCAGGAACGTCGATTCCATGTCCGACTCGAGCAGCGCCGAGATCGATTCCACGGTCGCGAGCCGCAGTTCGCGCCGGCGACGATCCATCCGGTTCATGGCGTCGATCACTTCACGGCCCTCGATGCGTCCGCCTCGCCGGTCGATGGCATCCCGCCGCTTCGCGACGATGGGTTCGAGCATCTCGAGCCTCGTCCGCATGCCCTCCAGTCGGGAAGCGACCCAGTCGAGCGTCCCATTGATCCGGTCCTCGCCCGAGCCTCGCCGCGACATCGCATCGACGATCGATCCTTCGATCGCAGCCCAGTTCGACGGATCGACGGCCCGGTAGCCCGGCTCGAGCCGCGCGATCTCCACCTGCTGCGAACCGAGATCGAGGAGTTCGCGGAATTCCGAGACCTCGTCCGCGAAGGCGTCCTCGTAGTCGAGGAGGATGCTTTCCGCGATCGGCCTCGTGGCTCGGTCGAATCCGAGTCGATCGACGATGAGGTCGATGTCCCGGCGGACGAATTCGGGGCGGAGCAGGGTGCGGAAGTCCCCGCCATCGGGCACCCGCATCGCGTACCAGAGGTTGCCCCCGTCCTCGCGCTTCGCGTCCTCTCCCGCCTCGCCCTCCTCCTTCTCCGCGATCCGGGAGGAGAGGAGTCCGGATGCGGCCTCCCAGACGGCCTTCGCATCCTCACCGCTCATCGCCTGCACGCGGACCGCCATCTTCAGATCGCCACCCAGCTGGTTCAGGAACCCGTCCGGATCGGACATCGGGGAGGCGGGCGGTCCGCCGGAATCCTTCTGGGCCGGTGCCACGGACGTGAGGCCGAATACGAGCAGGCAGGTCAGCGTCATCAGCTGGATGCGATCGATGCGGATCACCGTGGAGAAGTTGGATGGCATTGAAAAAAGCCTCGAATGTGTCTGCGGCGTGAATTCGGATGGTCTCGAGTCGATTCCGACGAACCGAACGAGCACGATCCTAGTTTGACGAAAAAAATAGTCAACAGAAGGCGCGTGGTTCACGAATATTTTCGTGTAGAAGCTCCGGCGGTCCGTTCCGACGTGGCCTCAGTTCGGATGGGCGTCCGCCGCGGCCACGGCTTCGGTGCGCCCCGACCGGACTCGGCGGAACCACCAGATGAAGGCCAGCAGTCCCAGTGGAATCGACACGATCGCCTCCGAGGCGCTTTCGAGCAGGGCCAGTTGCTGGAACGTCGCATCGAGCTCGCCGGCGTCGAGACTCGGGGTCGCGAGGCGCGCGGCGAGGAACGCCACCGCGGCTTCGCGCCATCCGAGTCGTCCGAGGGGATTCAGGGCGACCACCAACGCGGTCACCGCGAGCAGCAGGACGTCGCCGACCGGGAGTTCGATTCCAAGGATGGAGGCCGCGATGCCGAGTCGGACCGCCCACATGGCGAGATCGAACGCCCGCAGGCCGAAGGCGAGGGCGATCCATCTCCGATCGGTCAGCATCGCTTCGC
>MDTG01267481.1_pt1 | contig 11183 bp, 7 predicted proteins | sample 811421 | NCBI WGS metagenome assembly MDTG01 (sample SAMN05326645, study PRJNA326480) | marine metagenome | isolation source: seawater | place: Pacific Ocean: South East | collected 2011
GCGGGATGGAGCAGTCCGGTAGCTCGTCAGGCTCATAACCTGAAGGTCGTAGGTTCAAATCCTACTCCCGCAACCAAAATTACCACTACATATCAACAACATAGCGCCCCAAGGGGCGATCTCTGCGTTTGAGGCGTAACCTCCGGTGCTACGCTGGTGCTACGCCAGAGCGCAAAGATGAGCACTCATGCGCGAGAACAAAGTAAGCGCCTCGCCGTTCCCCTTCTGCCACTCTGAGGCTATCTGTGCGAGTCGTCGATACAATTCAGTGAAAGCTTGCCTGAAAACTGGTTGCGGTCAGCGACACATGCGCATCAAGCGGTGGACGCAACTCGAACGCTTTGGGAGTTCGGGCGAAGTTCCAGAGGCGGAACAGGCGCCATTCCTCGCGCCGTTCATCTGCCACTGCAAGCTCATTGCGCGAGATATGGAACGGGGTGCGCTCCAACCCTTTTGTGGTCTTGACCCCGATCAGGCGCTGCCGTCCGTCCGCATCAAAACTGGCGATATCGTAGATTATTCTACATGAGATACGCGTAGTGCAGATATGAGAGCCGCGTAATGCAGATCAACAAGATTTCCTTCGATTTAGAAATACTGGCCGCCAACAACTAAGTTCAGATCCCTGACCGACCTGCATCATAGCGTTACTCGCGCGGCATATCGAATGCGTCAATTTTGCTCACCAGCACCAAAACACTTTTCGAGCAAGCGTGGTGAAAACTCAATGGCTCCTAGTTGATTGAGGTGATCGACATCCCGAAAAAAACTGCGTTCCCCTATAGCATCTCTTGCGTCGACGTACCGCACGGCGACGCGCGTCGCTTCGTGTTTGAAAAACGCAATTTGAATCTCGTGACCCGCCGCCCTTACTGCACGGGCGTAGTCGTCCGAGACTGGAAAGCTTACAAGACATAAACCCACGTCTCGCGCGACCAGCCAGTCGAGCATGGCCGCGTAATCTTCGCGGGCGCGCGCAACGGCTTCCGTCTCCTCGATTTGGTGCCAGCCACTTCTGACACGCGCTTCGAGAATTCGCTTCCGAGGCGGCACCTGTGACAGATCACCTTCGGATAAAAGCGATCCGCTATCCGTCATCTGGACTTTCGACACAAGATGGCCGCCCGCCCGGATGTAGGCCTCCCAATATGAGAGTATGCGCGCACGGTGACGCTCAGAGAAAAGCAGAAACGGCTCCGGTGATTTCTGGATGTTACGCGCAGCATGAACGCGGTACGGCGCAAACATGTGCGGGTCAGCTTGCAAAATGACCCATTTCGGATCGCGTTCACGAAAGTAATTTTTGACCTTTGCGGAGATGTCGAGAATATTTTCCGAGGGGAAGGCAAGGTTGATGAAGCCGTCCGTGGCGTTGAAACCCCGTGCAGCGCGACTGTCGCCAAAGGCAGCGCTTGATGCATCTGCTTCGTTCAACAGCCTTAGATGTGCCGCACGCGTATCCTGTGGCAACACGTGCTCACGTATCAGCCATTCAGTGAGCCCGCCCAATACTAGCAACACAACAGCACAGCTTGTGAGAAGCGCGATGATAGCGTCCCTCGTGCCTAGCCTTTCATTCGTTTTAGAATTGGAAATAGATGAATGCATTGGAGCCGTTCACATAGGTTTTAAAGAGAGACATTGCTGCCAGAACGCCTGCAATGCGTGCAAAGGTTACGGATGATGTGGCTCTGAATGACCCCGCCTGCAAGCTTTTCGTGGTTTCGAGCGCGTTTGGCAAAAACCAAGCGACGAGCGCCGCGAGGGTTACAACCGCAACTGCCAAATCAGCAGATGGAAAAATCTCCAACGCCCAGATGTTAGGTGCCGCCCCCCCGCCCATTGCCCGCACGATCTCTCCAGCCTGAGAGAAATTCTCCGCGCGGAAGAAAACCCATGCGAAGACAACGCACAAGAAGGTCAAGACTGTGCTGATCAACAATGGCATGCGCACAGGGCTGTGGCGGGCCCACAGGTGGGCGACGGTGAGATAAAAGCCATGCAAGGCACCCCAGAAGACAAATTGCCAACCTGCCCCATGCCACAGACCACCCAGCAACATGACAATCCATAGGTTGGCGTAGCGTCGCACCGGCCCACTGCGATTTCCGCCGAGTGGAAAATACAGATAGTCTCTTAGGAAAGTAGACAACGTGATATTCCAGCGTTTCCAGAAATCTACGATGCTCGATGCCTTGTAAGGCGACCAAAAGTTAACGGGCAGATCGAGACCAAAGATCAATCCAAGGCCAAGCGCCATGTCCGAATAGCCCGAAAAGTCAAAATATATCTGGAAGGTATAACAGAGCATTCCGAGCCACGCCTCGACCATGCTGATTGGGACACCCATAGACTGAGCCAGAAAAAGAGTATCGGCGCAGACCGCCAAATTGTCTGCCAACAGAACCTTTTTCGCTAAACCCAGCGAAAACAGGATCGCACCGGCTGCGACGTCTTCGGAACGAAAACGAGCGAACCGATTTTGGCTCAGTTGTGGAATCAGTTGCTTGTGATGAACGATTGGGCCCGCGATTAATTGAGGAAAAAATCCAATCAGGAAAATGTAATCCAGCAAAGATCCGGTGCGTGACTTTCCCTGATATATATCAACCAGATAGGCAATTTGCTGGAACGTAAAAAAAGAGATGCCCAGTGGTAATAATATTGCTGGAAGCCCGTTGTGTGTGCCGGTAACCGAAAAAATCATATCCGCAAGAAAGCCCGCGTACTTGAACCACCCCAAAAGCGCCAAATTGAAAACAATTGCGAGCGCTGTCGTCACCTTGTCGCGCGTCTGAGAAATCCGATATCCAAAGGCAAAATTGAAGCCAATTGTCGCGGCCAGCAGGACGACGTAGGGCGGATAGTGCCATCCATAAAAAATGAAAGACGCAATCGCGAGATAAGCCACAACCGACCGTTGCCCGAAGAAGCGGGAGGTCAGCATTGCTCCGGCAATCGTGACCGGCAAAAAACCGACCAGGAACGAAAGCGACGAGAAAAGCATTACTTCTTGGCCAGGCCAGATCGTAGCTGACTTGGTGCCGGGCTACCCGCAAAGTGGCGCCATATCTTTACGACAGGTGTTATATAAAGACCGAAGAGAGAGCGATACTCTGGCAGTTCGTCGTCGTCGATACCGAACTCCATGCGCTCTTCAAATTTTGGAGAATACAGCGTGCCGAACAAACCGTCCCAAAACGCGAAGATGTGGCCAAAATTCTTATCATGGTGCTCTTTGGATTTGCTATGATGTACTTGGTGTTGTGCCGGGGAAATAAAAATCCTGTTCCAGAAATCACCGTAAGAAATCCAGATATGACTATGGCGAAGGTTGTAGCCTGCCAGCCGCCAGACCCAGATCCCCATGATCGTTCCAAAGACATAAAACGGCATCACTTTCTGACCCAGAAGCAAAACCCAGACGCCGACGCCGATGCCAATTACGACCGATGTGACTGCAGCTCCGAACCATGCTTCGATCGGATGGCGCCGCAGCGCCGTGGCGGGTGTCATCACTTCAGCGGAATGGTGGACCTTGTGCAGTTCCCAAAGAACAGGAACCTTGTGCTTGAGATAGTGCGCATAGGTTGCGCTGAAGTCCCACAGCAAAACCATGTAAATGGTATAGAGAATGCGTAGCGTCAGCGACGCGTCTGAACTGGTTGTTTCGAGCCCCAGCATGGAACCGAATTCAATTAAAACGTTGGAAACGATCGCGGGGCTCAGGAAGGTCGAGAAGGCAATAGCAAACAGCACGATCTGGTTGATCACGAAAACCGCGTAATCCAGTTTTGCAGAACTGTGCAGAAAGATGCGCCGCGGAAAAAGCAAATGCATGATCCGCCGAAAATGGATTCTTGACGAGCCCGTTTTGCGTCGACGCCGGTAAACAACGACCAGAAATGCAATGGCAAAGGCAATAAACAGCGGCAATATGCTTAAAAAGTGTCCTGGGTCGAATAGAACACCAATCGTTAATTCCCGCAGAGTCCTCAATTGATCTGCAATGTCGCTACCAGTCACCTTGACGTCCTCCGGGGGCATTTTGAACACGCCGATACCACGAGAAAAATGTGACTTCGTTATGTCGACTTATTGATCAATTTGGGTTTTAGCGCGCTATTGTTGCCCGTATCGGACAGGTAGTTCTGCCATACTACCGCGCACGGGAAGAGGTTTGTTTTATCCGCAGACCGTGAGTTGGCTCAAGTTGGGATCGTTGCGATGCGGCAAATATCGGCAATGGATCCTGCGACCGCAGCAAGCCGAGGTCACGTCCAGTGACCGGTTCGGGCCGAAAGCCACCGACCTTAACCGCAAGAACGGATACAGAATCGCACGTCCGGCTTATGTGTTCTCCGCCCAAAACGCACCTCCGCTACCAAATTTTTCAGGCCCCAATCGTCAGTAAGGTCGGTCAGATCGCAAAATGTGCGCCGTTATGGGCGGCTCACACCATCAGCCAAATGCGCCAATGTCGCGGAGCGGCTTCGTCCATGGGCCGTTCATGTCCGCGTTAGGGCGGCGGTGTGTAAGTAATTATGGCTCGACAGTCGGCCTCAAACAGCCACACTCCGTTCATGGGGTAGGTCAGGTGGCCGAATTGTTCGAAAGTGGTTCTCCGTATTTCGTGATGGAAAACCCTGTAATCTCAAGGTCCGGACCGCCCCAACCTAAATTCTCTTGGCAAATCGCCCGCTAGTGCAAGGCGAGCCGGACTGCTCGGTTGGGGCAGGCCGGAGGGCGGCGCGGACGTTCAGTCGCCACCTTCTGGCTGCTCGTCAACAGGTCGGCAGGTTCGGTCGGGGCAACAGGCATGAGGCTGACCCCGGGCTAACGGCACAGACTTCTTCGAAATAGCGCCCCACTTTATCGCAGTAGGCGTCGATATTCCCGCCCTGCTCCGCGATGGCGTCGAAGGCGTCGAGGATGTCGCGCAGTGTCGCCGCCGTGGCGTTCGAGTAGAGTTCGTCGGGGCGCAAAAGGCGTGCGCCCGCAGCGGCGCTGGCGGCAAACCGCAGCTCTCCGTTCACGGCCCCGACCACGAGGGAGAGGTTGTCGCGCGGCTCGACTGTGGAACTACCGTCGGTGAAGGGTGGGGTGAACCGCCACTTCACGGACTGACCGGCGCACCCTCCCAAGGGGCCCGAGAAACGGATACCCTCCAGATGCGCTGTTTCGTCCGCGTCGTCGAGGTCGGGCACCGAAACAAGATTGCCTTCGGTGATCTCCGGCTCGCCGGGCCGCTGCCAGGTAATGCTGTCGGCACGCCGGATATCCATGGCACAGGGAGCGTCCGGGAGCAGGTATTCTCCGTCCTCCTGCGGCAGCCATTCCGGCAACCAGCGAAACGGCACTGTCATGAAAAAGGGAATGTCGCCGGCGCCTTGGAATTCGATCCGCATATCCGACTCGTTCACAAAGCCGGAGGAGGCGGGATTGGGCGGCAACGGAATCGGATCCTCCACCGGCTCCGGGGGCGGCTCCACACCGGCCTCGGTCACCCGCAACTCGAAGTCGATGGCCCGGAACCCGGCCTCGCGCTGCGCGCCGGAAAAGAACAGCTGCTCGGCCGACGAACGGAACCGGGACACCTGTCCGGCACCGGGCCCCTGTCTCCACAGCGCGACATAGACATCGCGTCCCTGCGCATTGACCACCCGTTCGATGTCGAACAGTTCCCAGCCGTCGCGGCGCATCCTGTCGCGCAGGTCCACGAGGTTCGGCCGTGTCCGAAATCCGGTAAAGACCGCCGGGGGCGCGTCGCTGCGGTAGAGGCCGACAAAGCGGAGTTCGCCGCCGACCCTTACCGGCTCCACGTCCACCAGCTGAAGGTCGCGTGTCCTGTTGAGTTCCTTGCGTTCGAGGAACCGGGCGATGGGCAGCGGTGCGACGATCTCCTGGCGGCTCTGGCCGGGCAGAAAGACCCCGACCCAGCGCAGCCGCGGCCCCTGCCGGAAAACCTCGAAATCGGCCAGCATCAGGCCGCCGCTTCGCTCTGTGGCCATGGTATCGCGAAAGTCCGGCAGCCCTTCGACGACCTGCATGCGGTTGCCACCGGTGCCCTCGGTGAAAAGGCCCGCATAGCCACGTGCGCCATTGAGCCGCGCCGTCTCCACATCGATGAGGCGCAGGCCCTGGCCAATTTGTTCGAGCGCCGTATCGGTGAAATCATCGAGGCCGAGAAGCCCGGTATGCAGGCTGGTGGCGCTGCCTTCATGCCAGACGGACTGCATTTCGAGTTCGTCAGCCATGACGGGGGGCGCGCCGGCAAGGGCGGACAGGGCTGCCGTAATGGCAAGGGTACTTACTACGGATCTGAGCATGTCAATCTCCTGATTTCATGACACTTCTTAGATTGTAATTCGAAATTTCGGGGCGGCCGGTTTCTGGAGCCGCCCCGCCGAGCCTCAGGAATAGGCAGCGTGGTAGGCGTCGATCAGGACGTCTTCGGGGTCGGGGGCATGGGGGCTGTTCGTCAGCAGGACCGCATCGATCCCGTCCGGGAACCCCATCATGCCGCCATGAAAATCGCGACCGCCCCCGCGTCCGAAATCGCCGCCGTGACCGTAGTATTTGCCGCGCGCGCCGTTCTGCCAGAGCCGGAAGCCGAAATAACTGCGATGCCAGTTGAGCATCTGTTGACGAGTCTGGCCCGACAGCACGGTATCGTTGCGGAAATGCGCAAGAAACTTGGCGTAGTGGATCGCATTGCCGAACCAGCCGTAGGCACCGATGGCGGTTGCGGTGAAATCGCTCCAGGTGGTGCCGCCCGTTGACGGATCGAGCGCGTAGTAGAGACAGGGTGCCTCGTCATCGACCTCCCGTGTCATGTTATTGATGTTCATCGGCAAAAGCACCGTATCGCGGGCGAAGTCGGCGTAAGGCTGCCCGGTCACCGCTTCGATCACGAGCGCGAGGAACCAGTAGTTCCAGTTCTCGTACTTCTGCGTGGTTCCGGTCGTTCCGGTCAGCGCGTTGGACAACGTGCCGGGGAATTGCGACAGTCGGCCCGGCCCATCGTAGCCCGAGGTGTGGGTCAGCAGATGCTCGATCGTCACGGCGTCCAGAGAGCTGTGTCCTCCGGGAAAGGTGCCGGCGATATGGGGATAGGCGGGCTCTCCGAGGTTGAGCACCCCGTCCTCCACCAGTTTCATGACGGCGACCGCACAGATCGGCTTGGCGAGCGAGGCGCCGACCATCCGCGTGCGCTCGTCCATCTCGCGGGGGGGTGTCTCTGCGGGCGTGCGCGCATCGCCGACTCCGCCGGCATCGATCAACCGGCCATTCTGAACCAGCGCCCAGGAATAGCCGACCGCCCCCGAGGCCTCCATCCGCAGCAATAGCCGCTGCATGAAGGCAAAACGGTCAAAGACGGGACCGGGGAATACGATCACATCGTCGATCAGCGGCACGTCGTTGATCCGCCGCATTGCACGGGGATTGGCGCGCCGGAAATCGCGCTCTGCCCGGGTTTCGGCCGTGTCGGTTCTTGTGTCGGCCTCGTCCGGGATGCCGTCCAGCGTCATGCTGGCGGACCGGGTGTCAGGTGCGAAATCGTCCATGATGAGTGTCTCCTTTTGCAAGAATGACCGTGAGACTTGGGGGCCGCGCGTTTCCGCAACGCCGATCAGGCGCGCCGCCTGCGGAGGGCAAACAGCCCGCCCAGAGCGCCGAACAGCAGCACTGCGCTGGCAGGCAGCGGCACGACCGACGGGGCGACGTCGAATTCGACCACGTTCACTTGTGAAAACCCGTAGGCCATGTCGACGGTCTGGCCGGGATCGACGGTCAGGCGGAAAAGGAAGTCGTGTTCCGCCGTCGCAGAGGCTTCGGTGAAGCCACCCGATCCAAGGACCGAGGTTGCGGCGGTCAGGTTGATCCCCTCCACGCCCGAGGGTTGGGACACGAGGTTGGCATCCGCAAATGCGCCTGTCCCGATCTCATCGAAACTGGTGAAAAAGGTGTCGAGTGGAATGTAGGTCAGGTTGCCTGCGGTGTGACCCGAAAACAGGATATCCCAGGATGTCGCGGCGCGGGCGAAGCCGCCCCCGCCGGAGTACCGTGACAGCAGGAAAGCGTCGAAGTATCCCTCAATGGTGAAGGTGATCGACGCATCGGTCACGTTTTCATAGCGGTTCGTCCGCGAGAGGCTGTAGGCACTCGTCGCCGCCGCGGCAACCGGATCAGATGTGATCCGGACCTGTGCCAGCCCGTCCCGGGTGACGTCCCGTGTTGCAATGGAAAAATTCACGATATCGTCCCCCTCATCCTGCGTTGAGAGGACTGAACCCGAGACCCTTGCGTCGGCGAACTCGGTCGGATCCGTGCGGTTGGTCCGATCCTGAATGTCGTAGGTAAAGGGTATTGGAGGTGCACCCGCGAAGCCTACCTGAACATCGGATTGCGTCATATTCACCGCATCGGGGTCATCCACCGCACTTTCGCGCGTGGAGTCGATGGTAGGCCCAGACGTCACCGCGACGATCCCCGTGGGCGATGCGCCCGGTCCGGCACCGTCGATGGAAAAGCCATGGCCGGCGGTGAGGAAACTCACCGCATCCACCGTGGACGCAAAAGATCCGCTGGCCATGGTGATGGCAATCGGAAAAAATGCGGCTGCTGCAATCGTTTGGGACATCAAATCATCCTTCCTGCATAAGAAATCGCATGGGTAAGGATGCGGGAAGACGGGGGTTACGTCTTGCGTGCCACCCCCTAATTTTCCCAGGCGTGGCCACTCAATTTTCGGGCGCGGGCAGGATCCAGGGTTCGCTTTGGGCCAGCAGGGCGACCTCCAGCCGACGGTCGCAGCCCAGCTTGCGAAGGATCGAAGAGACGTGGTTTTCCACCGTGCGCACCGACCGGGACATCGCGTCGGCGATCTCCGCATTGGAGTGGCCCGCCACGACGAGTCCGAGCACCGTCTGTTCCTTGGCCGTCAGATCATAGGGATGGCTGCGGGCGGCGGAATAGGGGCCGCGTGCGAGTTTGGGCAAGGCGATTGCGTCGCCTGCCAGGCGCCGCAGGGCAACCCGCGCCGACTTCGCCCGGGCCTCGGCAAAGAGTGCATCGGCCTCCGGCAGCCGGCCGGCTAGCACCAGCGCCCAGCCGGCGAGGTAGCGCGATTGGGTTCCGACCAAGGCCGCGGCCGCCGCATCGTAGTCTCCGCGCACCAAAAGACGGAACGGCTTGGGAAGGTCGGTGCTGATCCTGTCAGCGGTGTTCGCGCCCAGCAATTGCCGCCAGATCAGGTATTCACCCTCCTTGGGCGGGCTCATCAACCCCGGCTCCATCGCGTCGAACCAGTCTAGCGAAGGACGCTCCATGCCCGGTTGACCGGCGAGAACCGCGGCCTCCAGCGCAGCGACATGGGCCGCAACAAGGTATTGGGGTTCGTCGATCCTTTCGGCGCCCGAAAGCGCCGCTTGCAGAAGGTCCGCCGCATCGGCACGGCCAAGGCGCAGGGCAGAACGGGCGAGCACCAGCATCGCCGGCATCCGCATCAGAAGTGTTTGGCCGTCCCGGTCAAGCACTCCCTCGCAGATCATCGCTGCCTCTTCGTAACGGTCCTGTTCGAAGCGAAGCTGCCCCTTGCGCCCGATCAGATAATAGGTCCAGGCGTCGAGATCATGTGCCGTATCAAAGGCGATCCCCTCCTCGATCAGCTCACTGGCCGAGTCGAGTTCACGCAGTTCGATCAGGCATTCGGAAAGGTTGGTATAGGCCCGGGCCGCCTGTTCGTGGCAACCATGCTCGAGGGCGATGGAGAGGCTTTTGCGAAGGTGCGCCTCGCCCGTCCTCTCGCCCCGGAACATCATCGCCGAGCCCAGGGAATTGAGCGCATGTGCCAGGGTTTCGTGATCGGACACTTCGCCTGCAAGTGCGGCGGCGCGTTGCGCCCAATCCTTTGCCTCCTCCATCCGGTCGCGCAGCATGAGGAACTGCGCCCGAAGCGCGTGTGACTTGGCCCGCGCGGCGACGGCATGGGGCGCCTGTCGTTCGAGGATGTCGATGGCCTCGTGGATCAGGTCGCCCGCGATGTTGGCCTCGCCCCGGTACCAGTGGACGCGGCTCAGCGCGGCGAGGTTCTCGCCCACCTTTTCGGACCGCCCCAGGCGGCGCCACAGGGAAATCGCGGTGCGCCGTGCCGCGATCACCTGATCGTCGATCTGCAGCGCGAGAGCCGCCTCGTAGGCGAAGCTCTCGTAGATTTCCGCAGCGGTCGTCTCGTCCGCGCCCTCGATGTGGTCAAGCGCGGATTGGTAGTGCAATGCCGCTTCCCTGTGCGCGCCAAAGCCGGCCGCGATCTGCGCTGCGCGGTGGGCCGTTTCCAGGACAGCGGGCCCGTCTCCCGCCCCGACGGCGTGGTGGACAATACTGTCGAGTTCGGCATCACCGCGATCGGAGGCCATGTAGGCTGCAAGGTAGCGGGCGTGGGCATCACGCCGCTTCGTCGGGCTGAGCGGTTCATAGATCGCACGGCGTGCAAGCATGTGGCGAAATTCCAGGCTGTCGTCGATGCGGCGCAGGAAATGCCGGCGGACCGACAACTCCACGAGATCGTCGAAACGGTCGCCAACCAGCGCACGGGTGATGTCCTGCGGAATAGCCGCCGGACAACAGGACACCAATTCAAGAAACGACCGTAGATCGGCGTTGAGCGCGCTCAGCCTTGCGTGAACCGCATCGCTGACTGAGAGCGGCACATTGCGATCGCTTGCGCCGCCATTGACCAGCTCCGTCACGAAAAACGCATTGCCGAGCGTGATCCTGTGCACCTCCTCGGGGGCAAGTCCGGATCCCTCCAGCAGGGCCTTGACCCCGTCCAGCGTCAGGGGATAAAGCGCGATCCGCTCGACGATGGCGGAGGGGATCGCACCAAGCGCGAGACGCAAAGGGTGCGTTTCGTCAACCTCCTCGTCCCGGAAGCTGCCAATCAGAAGAACGGGCAGTTGCGCAATCCTGCGCCCGATGAACTTGAGCCAGTCCAACGATTTGTAGTCCGCCCAATGCAGATCCTCGAGCACGATGACCACCGGCTGCCGCGCATCGAGAAGCAGGTCGAGAAGCCCGTCGAACAGGTCGGTGTCGTTGCGCATCGTTTCGACGCCGAATCTCAGCATCCGCGCCACGTCCCTGACGGCCCCAAGAGGCCGCGGCGTCGCGAGGAGCTCACA
>MDTG01003513.1_pt1 | contig 11182 bp, 9 predicted proteins | sample 811421 | NCBI WGS metagenome assembly MDTG01 (sample SAMN05326645, study PRJNA326480) | marine metagenome | isolation source: seawater | place: Pacific Ocean: South East | collected 2011
CTTCTCTGTTTTTTAAGATAAGCTGAAACCGTCGTAGCCTCGCGAGGCTACTTCATTGCATTTTTTGACATAGTACGGATACCCACCAATGTAAGGCATAAACTGTCGAGTTTTTCCGGGGATATTAGCCCCTAAATACCAAGAGTTGCATGAAGGATAAATCGTCCCTTCGGCAACCTCATTAACATGGTTGACCCAATCGTTTTCGGCATTGTCTTCGGCTTCGATTCTTGTATAACCATTTTTCGACATCCAGTTAATACAGTCAGCGATCCACTCTACGTGTTGCTGAATCGAGGCCATCATATTTGTCAGCACTGAAGGACTGCCGGGCCCAGCTATGTGGAATAAATTAGGGAAGCCTGAAATCCCGAGACCTAAATACGTCCTTGGGCCGTCCCCCCACTTTTGCTTTAACGATAGTCCGTTTTTTCCATTGATTTGAATTTTATCTAAAGAACCGGTCATTGCGTCAAATCCAGTTGCAAAGATGCAAGAATCTAGTTCGTAAGAGGTACCATCGCTGAGTAACAATCCAGTCTTTGTAAATTCTTTTATTATATTTTCGGAGACGTCTATTAAGGATACATTCGGTTTATTAAATGTCTCGTAATATCCTGTGTCTGCACAAAGTCTTTTGCAACCAACTGAGTAGTTGGGCAGTAATTTTTTTGCGGTTGCCGGATCTTTTACTATTTGCTTAATTTTATTTTTTATGAAGTCTCTCGCTGTTTTATTGGCGTTATCATCTATTATTAGATCAGAAAACGCACCAAGAAACATTAAACCGCCTTCCTCCCATCGTTTTTCATATTCTGTAACTAAGGTCTCCTTACTCGCACTGGCAGCTTCGCCAGCTGGCTCGTTAACTCCGAATGCAAAAAACTCCTGTTCCCATTTTTTTCGATAAGTAGAATAGTTCTGTTTTATTAAATTTTGCTCTTCCTCAAGTTTATGATTTTGTGCTGGAACTGAATAATTAGGAGTTCTCTGAAAAACATGCAGATGTTTGGCTTCTTGCGCAATAATTGGAATTGATTGAATAGCGGAAGATCCAGTTCCTATAATTCCGACTTCTTTTCCACGCAAGTTAACTTTTTCCTTTGGCCACAGTCCTGTATGTAGGGTCTCTCCTGTATATTTTTCCAGACCAGAAAAACTGGGTGAATTGGTAGAAGATAAACAACCAGTAGCCATCACACAGAATTGTGCGCTTGCTAATTCCTTGGTGGAGCTGATGTTCCATTTGCCGCTATTTTGATCGTAAGAGGCGCTTTTAACTTCATTATCTAAGACAACGTCTTTTTGTAAATCAAACTTCCTAGCCACATAGTTTATATATGCAAGTATATCTGGTTGCGCGGAGTAACGCTCGGGCCATTCCCACTCTTGTTGCAAGGAGTCGTCGAAGTGATATGAATACTCGAGTGACTGTACGTCACATCTAGCTCCCGGATATCTGTTCCAAAACCATGTGCCGCCTATGCCGTCTCCTTTCTCAAAAACAACGACTCTAAGCCCTAATTTTCTCAACTTATGAAGCATATATAGCCCCGAGAATCCTGCCCCTACTATAACGGCATCATAATCAGTTTTAACAATTTTGTCTTTCAATTTAGTTAGCACTCCGATGTATTTTTTTGGAACGTTTATACACGCAATAAAAAAGTAACAACGTAAATTTTGAATGTCAATACCACATTTAATAGTTTGTGATCAATCGGTATGCCGGGACAAAAATTCGATAACGGTTTTTGCAAAAATGTCGTTGCGGTCGCCAGCCACCATATGGGCGGCGCTTGCAACGTTGGAATATTCTGCGTGTTTACATAACTGCAAGAAATTGTTTGCCCCCGCTTCACTTAAAACGTCTGAAAGTCCTCCTCTAACTAGAAGCGTAGGAATGGACAGTTTCTTTGCGCATTCTTCTAAACGATTTTTTCTCCTTTCTATGGTAGTTCGCATAGAAATGAATTTGGGATCCCAATGCCATCTATACTTGCCTTTATCATCAATTCGTAAATTCTTTTTTAGTCCTGATAGGTTATTCGTTTTTTTCCGATGAGGTTGGTAATTACTGATTAGTGCGGCTACCTCTTCTAAACTATTAAAGCCGTCTGGTTTGGTATCCATAAATTCTAAAATTCGCTTGACTCCGTCTGATTCTATTTGAGGCGCGATATCTACCAGTACCAGTGTTTTGATTTTTATCCGTTCCTCGCCTGCTGCTATCAAGCCAGTTCCCCCACCCATTGAAGCGCCAACCAGTGAAAAATTCGATATGTTCAACTCCTCACATACCTCTTTCAGATCTGAAACCATCAAATCTTGGTCGTAATCACCTGTGGGACTCCAGTCCGAATCACCATGACCTCTTGCATCAAGAGCGATTGCATAAAATCCAGCGCGTGATAATGCTTTTCCGGTATTTTTCCATGCGTGTCGAGTTTGACCCCCGCCATGTAACAAAATAACGGGGGGATTATTGGGATTTCCCCATTCATCTCCCGCAATGGTAACTCCGTTTTTAGTTTTGCAACTCAGTGTCGGAATTGGGGTGCCTGGAAGCCTTTTAAAAACAGTCAAGATTTTCTCCTCTAGATAGTTATAAGCAGTCAGGTCGACAAGCATACACTGTTCGTTGTTTGAGAAAAACTTTTCTTGTTCTCAACTTTTCGTATAGTTTTACAAAAGCTATGTTCTTCGTGGCACATGTTTTGTGCGTAATATTAGTTTTAATTAGTCACTAAATGATATGCTTCTCTGATGGATAATTTACATGCTCTAAAACACTATAAAAAAAGTATTTTAAAAAACGCCGAAACGCATCTCGCAGGTAGAAAAGATGGTCGATATTTAGTAAAAAACATAACAATAGAAGTTGACCATTTGATTCGCGAAGCTTGGCGCCTTACGACAAAAGATAATTTTGGTGCTGTTGATATTGTTGCTACTGGCGGTTACGGAAGATCAGAACTTAGTCCTCACTCAGATTGGGATTTGCTAATATTAGTTCCTGAAAAAGTGGACAATAAGACAAAGCGGATAATTACAAAATTTACTCAACTTATTTGGGATGTCGGTGGAAACTTAGGCCATTCAGTAAGGTCAATTAAAGATGCAAAAAAGTTTTTTAATATTAACCATCACGCGAGGACGGCCTTTTTGGAGGCGAGGTTACTAATTGGAAACGGAGTCTTGTTTAACTCTTTATGGTCAACAGAGAATCCTCAAGTTTGGGATATAAAAAAGAGGAAAGACTTTTGTCAGCAAAAAATAGAGGAGTGCTTCGCTCGACATCAAAAGCATGGTGATACTGCTTTTTGTATGGAGCCTGATTGTAAAAATGGTAAAGGTGGTTTGAGAGATGTAAGTACAATTTTTTGGCTTTCAATGGCTTGGTATCAAGTTCCCGCAGCAAGGCAACTAGTTTCGGAGGGGATAGTTAGGCCCGATGAATTCAAGGATTTTGTTAAAGCAAGAGAATTCTTATGGAGAGTAAGAACTGCACTTCATTTGCTATCAAATAGAGAAAATGATCGGTTAAATTTTGAGTATCAGTTGAAAATATCTAAGCAATTTAGATTTAGAGAGAACAAAACCAGTGGGAGCGTTGAAAGATTTTTAAAAAAATATTTTCTAAATGTGAGAACTATTGCAAATCTATCGGATATATTTTTACTTCATTTTCAGGAACTTATTAGTCCATTGAGTGGTGTCGATAATCAAAGAAGGCTTCCGTTCGGATTAAAAATAGAAAATAATGTACTAAAAATTTCCGATGAAGAATTATTCATTTCAGATCCTGTAAATTTACTTCGAATTTTTAGGGAATCGCAGAAGTCATCGTGTCAACTCAGTAGTCGCACTCTTCGTCAAGTAAGAGAGTATTCTCGAGCGATGACTGCAGCCGTTCGCATCAGGCAAGACGCTGGCAATGTTTTTTTAGATATATTAAGGTCGCCTGTCGGAGTAACGAGAATTATTCGACAGATGCATGAGACGGGGGTCCTTGGAAAATTTTGTCCCGATTTTGCGAAAATTACCGGGCACGGTCAGTTTGATAGATATCACCACTATACGGTAGACGCTCATACGATTCGGGCGATTGCCTACGCTAGAGACGTCAGTCTTATGGGAAAGAATCCAACAATACGTTTGGCAAAAAAATTGATGTCAGAGTTAGAAAAACCAGAATTGCTATATTTGGCCGTTCTGTACCATGATATTGCAAAGGGAGGCGGTGCAGATCACTCAAAACTTGGTGAAACGTTGGCGCGGAAATTTTGTTCTCGCATTGGTCTTGGCAAAAGAGACACTAGCCTAGTGGCGTGGCTTGTGCTTTATCATTTAAGGCTCTCGAAAGTCGCACAGCACTATAATTTAAGCGACCCAGACGTCGTAAGAAAATTTTCAGAGTTTATTGGTGATAGGGAACGTTTAATCTATTTATTTTTACTCACACTAATTGACGTTGCAGCAGTTGGCCCAGGAACTTTAACTGATTGGAAGTGCCATCTCTTTGAGCAATTATTTAGATCTGTTGAAAACAGTTTAATTTCAGAGCAAGTAGACATGGCGAGTCAAAATCAGCGAACCAAAGAGAAGGTTCTCGATCTAATATCGTCAGTAAATGAAGAGGAGAGAGTTAAAATTGCAGAGAGTGTCAAATTTTTACCTGACAACCTTATTCTGAATTTACCTTTTTCTTCACTTGAACTCGTTTGTGAATTAATTGCCAGCAGCGAGGGCATAGGTGTGCAAATTCAAACGCATAAAGGTTACACAAAGCTTTTAACTTTAGGCCAAGATAGAAAAGGACTTTTGGCTTCTTTGTCAGCAGGGTTGGCTGCATTAAATATTAAGATTTTGACGGCTAAAACGTATACGATAAAGGACTCTCGAGTACTAGACGAGTTTCACATCACGGATGATAATGACAACTCAATTAGCGAGCCCTCGCAATTGAAGCAGCTAGAGGATACGCTTATGTCTATTCTTTCTGGCGCTAAACCTCCCAGTATACCTGTAACCAGGAAACACGATGTTCTCATGAGAGCAGTCACGGTGCGGGTGCGTCAGCACTTTTCGGCTTCGCATAGTCTTACCGCCATTGAGGTAGTGGCCGCGAACAGAAATGGTCTTTTGGCTAATCTTGCAGGTGCCATATCTGAACAAAATTTGATGTTGAGGGGGGCTAGCGTCAGTACTTTTGGTGAGGAAGCTGTCGATATTTTTTTTGTTGCTGATGCTTCAGGCAATAAGATTGATGAGCAAAAAGCTAATCAACTTATTAGCAGGCTAAGGGCGGTGGCAAGCTTGCCTTGATGTAATTAAGGTTCCTGTTTTCGCATAGAATTTTTTAAGCTGATCTTTCCATCTTTGAATGTGTAAACATCGCAACCTCGTGCTTTAACCTTTTTCCCGTCCGCTTTTCGAGTTCCTGTAAATATCCATTCACAACATCCTCGATCTCCTGAAAAAAAATCCTCTCCGATAGCTTCAAAGTGAGCGTCGGGATAACCCTCCCATAGGCTAGCAAAACCTTTTTTCACCTCGTCCCAACCTTCGCATTTGGTGCCTTCAACATCAAACCCTACAGATGCATAAAATGCGCAGTCCTTATGCATATGACTCATCAGGGCATCTATATCTTGATCATTCCAAGCTTGAGTGAATGTGCTTAAAAACGCTTTATTAGGCATTTTGCGAGTCTCCTATGTGGTATCATAATTCAATAATTGAAATGACATAATATCATAAGATAAAAAATAACTTTAGGGAAAAAATTGTGAAAAGACCAGATATTTCTGAGCTAATGTCGTTGGCGAAATCTTTAGATCTCGAAATAGATAATAAGTCGGCAGGTTCATTCTTAAATCTAATGGATAGCAGTTTAGCATCGTACGATGAGGTAGAGGCTTTGCCAGATTATCTGCCAGAGCTTAAATATCCTCGTGACAAAGGTCACGAGGTATCGAAGATTGATAATCCATATAACGCTTGGTTTTGGAGAACGGATATCAAAGGTGCTCAAAGTGGAATCCTAAAAGATAAGCGTATTGTTTTTAAGGACAACATTATGGTTGGTCAAGTTCCTATGATGAATGGAGCGTCCACTTTAAAGGGGTATGTGCCTGAGAGAGACGCCTCTGTCGTAACTAAAGTACTCGATTGTGGTGGTACTGTAGTGGGTAAGGCACATTGTGAGTATTTCTGCACCTCAGGCGGTAGCCACACTTGCGCGGAGGGGCCTATACATAACCCGTTAAAGCAAGGATATTCGGCTGGAGGATCCTCTAGCGGGTGTGGAGCCTTGGTCGCGGCAAATGAAGTAGATATGGCGGTCGGAACAGACCACGGTGGTTCGTGCAGAATCCCTGCTTCTTTTTGCGGATTGGTAGGACTCAAGCCCACATATGGTCTTGTGGCTTGCTCTGGGATAATGCCAATAGAAACAACCATTGACTACGTTGGGCCGATTACTAGAAATGTAAAAGATAATGCGCTTTTGCTGACAGCTATTGCTGGATCAGATGGGATTGACCCAGCGCAGGTGAACATACCGGAGGGTATAGATTATTCTGAAGAGATTGGTTTGGGGAGCTCGAATTTAAAAATTGCCGTGCTTAAGGAAGGGTTTGGTTATCCTGCATCCCTAACGGAGGTTGACCAGTCTGTATTAAAAGCAGCTGACACCTTTAGAGAGCTAGGAGCAACGGTCTCGGAAATTTCGATACCACTACATAGAGTCTCCGCGGCTATTTGGACACCGATCTATTTGGAGGGTCTTATTTGCTCGTCAATGCTGGATGGCGGCTATGGGAAGAATAGTGAAGGTCTTTTTTTATCAAGTTTAGTTGATTTTCATAGCAGGTGGAGAGGTAAAACCTCCTTGTTTGGTCCTCAAACAAAGCTTCTACTTTTGTTAGGGGAGTATGTCCGTCGGAATTATGGGGCGAAATTTTATGGGAAATCGCAAAATCTTAGACGGCAGTTAAGGTTCGAGTACGAAAAAGCTTTCGCGGATTATGATATCATCATGATGCCCACATTACCTATGGTGTCGACTAAACTTCCAGAAAAGAACGCTTCTGACGAGGAGATTGTAAATAAAGCTTTAGAGATGGCGGTCAACACGCCTGCAGCTGACTTAACGGGACATCCGTCTCTCTCATTAAAATGTGGGGATGTAGATGGGTTGCCAGTTGGCCTTATGTTAACGGGAAGATTTTTTGAAGAAAGAAAAATTTATCGTGCCGCTTATGACTTTGAAAATAGTGTTAACAAATAAAAGAGGGGATTAAAGATGCTATTAGCACATGAATTGTATGGGAGAGGGGCTAGCGGAGTGATTGTCCTTCACGATTTTTACGGTTGTAAAGATACTTGGAACTTTGCCAGGAACTTTTTTAATACTACAGATTTTACTTTTGCTTTTACTGAGGTAAGAGGTTATGGCAATTCTAGAGGATTTTCAGGTGAGCATACACCCAAAGAGGTGGCTGCGGATGTTCTCTATCTTGCTTATAACTTGGGCTGGAAAAATTTCCACCTTATTGGTCACTCTATGAGCGGGATGTTAGCACAGAGGGTAATTTTAGATGGTTTGGGGAGGGTTACGTCTGCAGTGCTAAATACTCCTGTGGCTGCATCGGGATTGAGTTTTTCACCGGAGGGCTTTTCGTTAATTGAAAAATCCATAGTTGATAATTCTGCTCTTAGAAATGCCTTTAGTGCTTTAAGTGGTGACAGACTTTGCGAAGAGTGGTTGTCTTTTAAAATCAAACAAACCCGCTCTAACCGAAGTTTAAAAGCGCAGGCGGCTTACTTTAAAAACTGTGTTGAGCAAGGGTTTCTTGAGGAAATTGAAGGCAACGAGACTCCTATGCTTATTGTAGTTGGTGAGCATGATATGGAGCCTTTTAGAGAAGTTGACATAACTAATACTTTTCTTAAATGGTACCCCGAAAGCAAAATGGTTCTTTGCCCGAATGCAGCTCACTACCCACAGCAGGAATGTCCCGTATACTTTGCAACTCTTGTAAATGAGTTCCTCTCAGAGAATAAACTCTGAAGAAAATCGGAACTTGTTTAAAACCGCCGTTTTAAAATAATTTCTTAGCCGGTGATCTTGCTAATAAAAGGAAGAACAGTGGATTAAGCCGATAGCATTGCCTCCAGGCGCCTAGATATGAGGCGTTCTGATTCTTCCATTATTGTATCGATGAGCTCTTTGCATGTAGGCATGTCATTTATAAGGCCAGCTACCATGCCACAGGACCAAGCTCCAGAATCTACTTCACCGTCCAACATTACTTTTGGATACACCCCAGCGACCTCTTCCATGATATCTTCGATTTTAATAGCTCCTCCAAGGTCTTTTTCTTTTTGGAGTAAATTTTCTACGGCAGTATTTTTCAAAACTCTTTCTGTGTTTCGCAATGGTCTCATAACTAAACGGGTGTCTAATTCTGTAGCATTGATAATAGCTTGTTTGACGTTTTCGTGGCATGGTGCTTCTTTGGTAACCATAAAACGCGTGCCCATATTCATCCCGTCGGCACCCATCGCAAGCGACGCTACCAAGCTTCTAGCGTCGGCCATTCCACCTGAAGCGACGAAAGGTATTTTAAGTTCTTCTGCAGCTCTAGGAAGTAGAATCATGTTTGGAATGTCGTCCTCTCCAGGATGCCCGCCGCATTCAAAACCATCAACTGATACGGCATCGCAGCCGATACTTTCAGCTTTTAATGAGTGGCGAACAGAGGTGCATTTGTGGATTATTTTGATGTCAGCTTTTTTGAGTTGCTCCATGTAGGCTTGAGGATTACGGCCTGCTGTCTCAACTATCTTAATCCCGCCGTCGATAATCGCATCTATATACCCTGGGTAATCGGGGGCACTCACAGTGGGAAGAAAAGTGAGGTTTACTCCAAAAGGTTTATTTGTCATATCGTGGCACCGTGAAATCTCATTGGCTAGATCAGCTGGGGTTTTTTGGGTTAGTCCAGTTATTATGCCTAACCCTCCTGCGTTTGATACCGCGGATGCTAGCTCGGCAAAGCCCACATAGTGCATTCCACCTTGTATAATTGGATGTTTAATATTAAACAGTTCGGTGATTCTTGTTTTCATTTTAACTCTCTTTTTTTTGAAACTTAAATTACTCAGTGTTTATTAGAAAATTTTCGGTGTCTTTTTTTATAGTTATTTTGAGGAACGGTAGGTTATTTCGCATGTTTTTTAAATTGCATTCTTAGAGAAAATTATCTACGGTTCAGTATATCTAGAGCGGTTTTCGTTTAAATTAACATTAGATTTTAGATTGTTAATGATACCTACTTTTTATCTAGATTTACAATCTCACGGAGCACAAAACCTCAAAGTTCTAAAATGGTTTTAGTGTGGGTAATGTTAATGAGTTCGATATTTCGAAATAATCAATCGTCAAAGCAGTGCCAACTTTCAAAGGTAAGAGTGATTCGATTTCAGTAAAAACAGGAGCTAATAATCTTACGTTTTCTTCTAAATCAACTGTTATCCCAAGGTATGGAGTGAAATCTTTAAAAACAGGATTAAATGGATGATGAACGATGGTCCAACTTTGGACTTTTCCGTTGCCGGTTGATTTCTGCCAGTTATAGTCAAAGGAATAACAGGCGTCACATATCGGTCTTGGATAGTGCCTGCATTTACCACAATTTGCGCATTGCTGAATGAGAAGTTCATGCTTCTTTAAACCAGCCCAGTAGGGTGCACTTTCTTCAGTTATTTCTATTTGCATCGCTTCATAATTCATTTCTGTAGGATAGCAAGAGAGCCATCGCCTAAGTCACCAAAACCAGTGACGAGGCCGATTTTTGCATTTTTTACTTGTCTAATTCCGCACTCATTTCTCAATTGTCGGACTAACTCAATTATATGATTCATTCCTGCTATATGTGCCTCAGATAAAAGTCCACCGTGGGTGTTCAGAGGCAAATCACCCGTAATACCGAAAGATGTTCGATCAATAAAATTGCCTCCTTCTCCCTTTTTGCAAAATCCGAGATCTTCTAGTTGACAAAGGACAATGTAAGTAAAGCAGTCGTAAATTTGAATAATATCGATGTCCTCTATCGATAGTTTTGCCATCTCGAAAGCTTTTGGAGCGGCTTTCGCCAGACCCAAAGTGGTTAATTCGGCTCGTTGGGTGATGCTACTAGGCGAATCCGGGTGCCCCTCTGCAAATCCAGATATATAAATTGGCTCTTTGCGACATTTTTCTGATTCTTTTAAACTGCTTACTATTAGAGCACCTGCCCCCGCACTTTCAAGAGAGCAATCGAGTAGACGAAAGGGTGACGAAATCACTCGCGATTTTTGATGATCTTCGATAGTAATAGGTGTTTTCATTATTGCATTGTCATTTAATAAGGCATTTTCTCTTGACGTAACTGCTATTTTTGCAAATTGTTCGCTTCTAGTGCCGTATAGCGCCATGTGCTTGGTGGCCATCGGTGCATAAAATTGGGCTGGCGCGTTAAAACCGAGTGGCCTTTCGAATTGATTTACTACCTTCATTTGTGGCATCGAGAGCATTCTGTTTGCAATATTTCCAGAAGCTTTCCCACGACCTAAAGTAATTAGGACATGACTCGCGATGCCGGATGTAACTGCCAGCGCAGCACTTTGAAGTGCGCTGACACAGCTAGCTCCACCCATTGGTGTTTGCACTGAGAAAGTTATGTTGGTCATATTAAAGTTTGTAATTAGGTCCTCGGCGCATACGTCACTGGCGCCATATGGAATTAAGCCGTCAATTTGATCTGGATGCAATCCAGCATCATTAATTGCTTTAATTGATGCTTCTAGTGTAAGGCTGAGCGTGCTTCGCTCTGTTTTTTTTGAAAATATTGTATCTCCAACGCCGGTAATACAGCTCCTGTTGCGAATTGAGGCAAACATTTTTTAGCTGAACCCAGCGACCGGTATAAGCGCGCCGTTGATAGCTTTTGCTCTTTCTGAGCAGAGGAAACAGATCACTTCTGCAAGATCATCGGTTGAAACCCAATTTTTATAATTTTCATTCGGCATTTGACTCCTGTTTTCTGGAGTGTCAATTATTGCTGGCAAAACCGCATTGACATTAATGTTTTGGTCTTTGAGTTCTTCGGCTAAGCTTTCTGTAAGGCGAGAA
>MDTG01007822.1_pt1 | contig 11182 bp, 22 predicted proteins | sample 811421 | NCBI WGS metagenome assembly MDTG01 (sample SAMN05326645, study PRJNA326480) | marine metagenome | isolation source: seawater | place: Pacific Ocean: South East | collected 2011
AAATATCAAAACTACAAAGCTACCTTTTTCTTATGAGGAAGTCGATGAGATGACACATTAAAACAATGTGACCTTGATGCTATTAAAAACTGTGCATCATGCAGTCTGATCTTCTTCTGAAGACGTTTTCTAATTGAAACTAAATCATTCATGATACTTTCTCCTTTTGAGGGGATTCGTAATGATAGAACTTTCCTCTATATACACGAGGAGCATCAGAAACTAATTCTTTTTTAGAAGCTGCTACATCCTTCTGATAAACAATTCCGCGATAAGTAAGACTTGCCATGATAAGTGCCGTGTGTGACTATGTCTTTATTATAGTAATTCGGTATCTATTTATACAGTTTACAGTGATACATTAATTATAAAGAAATTGTTAAGATTTATAAGTAAAGGAGGAGTAGCCTCACCGTTGTTTCTCGGCAAGGCTCTCGTTTTCTAGGCATAGGAAACAATAAAAACTATGCCTTCCTCCTGGCCTGACATTGTTCTTCTTCGGCCTGACGTATATTAAATCCACTAACTCTTGAAACTTCTCTTTTCAAGTTTAAAGCTGCCTCTTCTGCCTCACTACGTAATTTACATCTCTTACCCCACCAAACGGTGTGTCCATCGTAGTACCAAGGGCTAAATTCATTTACAAGACCAACTTCTATAGGAGTCACACCACACTTATCTGGTGTTAAATCCATAGTCCTATAAGAATGCATCATTCAACTTGTCAAAATAGGGGATAATAAATTTGAAATTTGACTCATTGATAAATCTTTCCCTTTCACTTTGGGCTCTACACGAAAACAATCAAAGTAACGAGATCCATCTGTATTAGCTAAAGGATCTTCTGGCGTAATTGCTCTGATATTAAAATCTTTCCTAACTGGATCATCTATATAAGGAGGTCTATGCCAATAATATTCCAATTTCTCCACAGAGTAAGTCCACTCTGGATGATACCTATGCCACCTACCCCAAGCTTTAAACTGCTTTCCAGGGTCTCCAGATGTGCAATCCAACAAAAGAATGTCTCCTGGCTCAATCATCCATCTCATACGAAGAACTTTTTCAAATCCTTTTTTAATAGCTTTAAAACCTGCTCTCTGACATGTCATTTTTTTATACATAGACCGACAACGCTTATTATTTCTCTTGTTATACCAATCATTTATCTGTCGATTTGACTTGCCAATAGCAAATCCGACATTCCATATCCAGAAACCTGGGCGTATTTCATAATGAGGTTGCATAAAAATTTTACAGATTTGACCCTCGACATAAAATTTAGAGCTTGTAAACTTGCGGCGTACTCGATAACTCATTGTGGAAGAACTTTTAAGATTAATTCAATCTGACCCTCAACTATGGGAAATAGTTGAACAGCTAAAACAAACAGAAGAAGAGCCAGCTGACTTCTTCTTAAATGTAGCTAATATGCTCGCAGTTGAAATGGAAGAACTCCATAGAACTGATTTAAACGACAAATTAGTAGCCCTTTTTGGTGGCCTCCCTGAACCAGCATTTAGAATGGTACCCCTACTAATGCATATAGCACTTGATATATTCTTGATGAGAGCAATACCAAACCATGACTCAATTAGGGACTAATCATGCAAATCGGATATTCCTTATGTACTACCGATAAGAAAAAAGTACTTTGTATAAAAAAAGGATCTGAAAAGATAGAACTATTAGACACAGCAGATAAAAAAAATATCGACAACGCCTTGTGTCTACAAAGTTTAACTTCTATCAAAACTATATATGACAAGTTCAGGGATAAGAAATTGGTTGACGAACTTGATATAGTGGATATCCAAGAGTTATACAGATGAATCGGTATGTGTTTGACTGTGAAACAAACGGTCTACTCCATGAACTAGATACTATCCATTCTCTTGTCTTAAGAGATATAGATACAGGCGACATTATTAGCTGTGCAGATAAAGAAGGCTATGAACCTATATGGAATGGAATACATATTCTTGAAAGTGCTGATCTATTAGTTGGTCATAACGTAATCAATTTTGATTTTAGAGCGATCAAAAAAGTCTATCCATCTTTTAAAAGAAAAAAAAGCTGCTTAATTAACGACACCTTAATTACTAGTAGGGTCATGTGGCCTGAATTAGAACCTGTTGATGCTCAAAAATTTTCTCATATCCCTAAAAAATATATAGGCCGACATTCATTAGGAGCTTGGGGAGAACGTCTTAATGTAAAAAAACTAGATTTTAACGAAGAAAAAGAAGCAGAAGAAAAATGGGATGAGTGGTCTGAAGAAATGCAAATATACTGTGAAGGGGATACGCTTGTTTCGTTAGAGCTATATAAGTATTTTGAGACTCAAGGTCTTGATCCCAGATGCTTCAAGCTGGAGCATACATTTGCATTAATTATGTCCTTTCAAGAGGACTTTGGTTTTCCATTCGATGAGAAAGCTGCATTTGCATTAGTCAACAATTTAAAAACAAGGAGGACAGAAATTGATGAACAACTTCAAAAGGTTTTCCCACCCATCACGGAAAAACGTACTTCTGCCAAAACGGGTAAAGCCCTTAAGGACAAAGTCACTACGTTTAACCCCGCTTCGCGTAAACAAACTGCCGATAGGTTACAAGAGCGTTATCCTGAGATTAAGTTCGGCAAAACGGAAAAAGGGAATACTAAGCTTGATGATGACGTCTTGGAAATCTTGGGTAAAAAGTATAAGGAAGCTTCTCTCCTAGCTGAATATCAACTACTTAATAAGAGACTAGGACAAATTTCAGATGGAAAAGAGGCTTGGCTAAAACATAGTCAAAAATATAAAGATGGAAGAATACATGGATCAATTATCACAAACGCTTGTGTGTCGGGCAGATGCTCCCACCGAGGGCCCAACGTCGGGCAGGTACCACGAGTTGGTCAACCTTACGGTGCAGAATGTCGTGCTTTATTCCATGCTGATGGTGGTTGGCGCTTATGTGGAGCCGATGCTAGTGGCCTAGAACTTAGAGCACTTGGAGCTCAATTAGCATATTTTGATGGTGGTGATTATGCAAAATTAGTTAGTACAGATGATTTTGATATTCATACCTATAATGCACAACTATTTGGAATATTTGATGGTAAAGGTGAAATAACAAAAGCAGTAAGAGAAAAGGCCAAAACGCTAATTTATGCTGTACTTTATGGCGGGGGCGCAAAACGCATAGGCTCAATAATGGATATAAATTTAAGTGAATATGAACAAAAAGAAATAGGATCAAAAACTATCAATACTTTCTACAAAAATTTACCAGCTATCAAAGAATTGCGAGATAAAGTAGATGAAAGAGTAGTAAAAAGAGGATATTTAGTAGGCATAGACGGTAGACATCTACAAATAAGATCAAGACATAGCGCTTTAAATCAACTTTTACAATCTACAGGAGCTATTGCAGTTAAGAAAGCTACATGTATCCTCTACCAAGATTTACACAAAGCCGGATTAAGATGGGGTTGCCACTTCGCTTTCGTTGCTCACATACATGACGAAATACAGTCACTTGTTAAGCCACAATTAACAGAACTTTATAAAAGTTTAGCTATAGACTCTTTCCGTAAGGCAGGAGAATACTACGATCTAAAATGTCCCTTAACTGGTGAAGCCAGAGAAGGAAAAAATTGGATGGAGACCCACTAATGACAAACAAAAAACATCAAATCAAAAGTTCTTGGTATTACATTTTCTGGGGACTCATGTCAGCATCAGTTGTAGCTGGGCAACTTTATGTTGGTACCGGCTATAGAGAAATGTCAAAAAGCATCAAGCGCACAGGGGAACACGTGATTCATCTGCACATGGAATATCAACGTTCCTTAATAGATCTACGCAAGAATTAAGGCACGATTTCTCATCTTCATCTAAATAACATGAAGAGATGCAATCAAAATAAGTATCAACGGGGTCTAGTGTTTTCATTTCAACACTTTAACCTAAAAAGCATGAAAAAGTCATGAGTAAAACCTCTCAAAAAAATTATGGACAAACATGACATCCCATTTTTAGGTGATTTTTACACCAAAAAAGAAGTAGATGCGATGGTTGCTGCAGCTGTTGAAGAAGCTAGAGCAATCGATGAAGCTTCCATGGCAGAGCATAATTTCAAGGCAACTATCATCAGCATGATTCTTGGTTTCATATGCCTAGCACTATTTGTTGATGGTCTGTTACGAATACTTGGAATCATACCTCCCTTCGCAGGACTAGATGTAAATATATTGGATGACATAGCAGAGAAGACAACAAAAATAGTAGAAAAAGACCTAGCTCCTGTACTAAATAAAATTCCAAGAATTTAACTTGTAATTCTAGATAATTTCTGTAGAGTTGATTTGCTTACCTCTAAAATATGCCACCTGAAAAGCCGAGTCCAAAAAAATTAGAAGACATGTCTAATGAGGAACTTCTTACTCTCCAAAGTGGGATCATAGATGTACGCTGCTATCTAGACCAAAGGCTATCTAATTTGCATGCTATTATGCATGACCGTTTAGAAAAAAATCTTGTTAAGTAACTATGAACAACATCACTGCATGCGCCGTTTACAAAGGTGACTCTAAGTCGGAGAAAGGTCTCAGACTATTAGATTTTGAAATACCTAGTAATAATGAAAGACCTCCCATACCAGTCCATTTAATCCCCAGTTTTGCGGCAAAAAAAACTGACGACCTAGGAGCAATTGAACCTGGAGAAACAGTTTTCATAAATGGGAGAATCTACTTACATGATGATCACAAAGCTTATATAGTTCCATCTAGTCCATTGCAGAAAGTTCCTGCAGGTACTATTTGCAATCAGATAGATTTAGCTGGTATTGCACATCTCTGGCAACGTGAACAATCAAATCAAAACGTATTTAGTTTTGGAATGATGTGCCGAGTAGTATCACAAAAACCACTAGGACACAGGGAATATGGGACTACAACTGTTGGCTTTCGTATAGAGAGTTGGGGAGAAAATGCCGCAAATTTAAAATCAGCTATACATAAAGGATGCTTTATTGCTATAGGAGGATCTCTCAAATTTGATAAATATATAAATAAGGAAGGAGTTGAAATAACTGGGTATCGCATAACTGTAAGATCTAAACAATTCACAATTGATCAAAGAAAAGCAGAAAACTTTAATGAAGTAAAAGACTTAGTAGCAAAAAATGATATAGGGAAGGAACCACCTAAACCCTCTTCTGATAAACGAGAAGTATTTGACTCACCACATCAACAAGCTATAGCAAAACCTAGCGAACCAGTTGATGATGGGATACCATTTTGATAACCTTATGAAGTCGGTTTATCCGACTTAAAAACTCTCAAACTTTTTAAAACTTTTTATGTCTGTACTAGACCGCTTTAAAGATACTAGTAAGTATCCACGCCAAATGCGTGAGCTAGGGATGTTAATCATCCTCAATAGAAGAAGTGAGCCAGGCATCTTTTTAAAAGATGTACACGCTGACCGATGTGGTTGGACTGGTAAGCCTTCTCAATTTCCTGACGCTGAACACACTGAAGAAGAATTTGGTAGTGAAGGAAAAGTTGAATCAGGAATCTTATTCCGAACTCCTCGACTAATTATTCTTAGAGGTGGATATAAAGATGATCCAACCTTCGTAGAAAATAGCAATGAAAATGGTGCTATCGAAGGACTCTATACCGATGTAAACCACTTATGGGATACATGGAAAGAAAAATTTCCTGACAAAAACCCTCCATATAGAAGAAGACGTCTAGTTCTCTGCTATCTAGTAGATGCTAAAGGTGTTCCAGCTCACAAGAAACCCTTAATACTCTCTGTTCACGGAGGAGCAGCAAAGATACTTTGCCAAAAGTATGCTCAATTCCTAGAACAACTGGAATCTGCCTATGCCGACCACACAGGAGACAAGGCAGCTCAAGGATTCGGAGGAAAAATGGCTGCATCTGTCATATGGACACCTACTTTTGGTAGTGAAAAATATGGTGAGGTCAGAAAATCTGACATCTGTGTTGCAAAATCTTGGATAACTCCAACAGAAGACAATATCCTTGAGTTCTGGCCTAAAAAAGAAGCTGATATAGATCATCTAGAAGATGTCTACGATAGCTGCCCTCCAGAGGTTTACGCTAGTAAATTCTTTAAGCAGTGCGAAGCTGAAATTGGTATCAATGCTCTAAAACCGGGGGTTGATATAACAAACTGTGCTCTCCCAGCAGCTGACTCAGGCTTAGGAGAACGTGATGAAGCTGGTGCTTTAGCTGGCGGATTGAAGTAAAGTTATGGGTATGGAAGATTCTCTTTTATACCTAGCAATGTCAAAGCTCCTCTTCCTTTTTGCAGGAGGGGCTTTTGCATTAATACCCGTTTATCTACTCAGTCTTGTTCTTCAATCCTCTCTTGAGGAGGAACAGTAGATAATTTAGCTTGAGCTCTTTCAGCCTTATCAATCAATTTCTGTGCCTTTTTTCGACTTGTACATAATTGCGCTTTAGCGGCAAACTTAAGTAATTTTCTGTGCTGTTTAACTTGATTAACCAATTAATTAACCTTTTGGTATTTTTTTTCGAGTAACACCTTGTGTCTCTATTTCAGCTAGTCTCTTACATAAACCTCGTATAATAGCTTGACGCTGCATTGCAATTTTCAATAATTGAATAGCACCTGTTCTAACTTGGTCTATATTTTCTAGTGATTCAAGTTCTTTTGAAACAGCCGTCATAGTGAATTCGTCCTCCAATGTTGGGGTTAAATCGGCAGGATCGAAAGCTAATTCCACTAATTCAAAAGACGCCATAGAGACTCGGCATATTCCCTAGTCTACTTGACGTATTGACAGACACCAAACACTGCTTAAAATTCAACCAGAACTAATTAACTAATGCCTAGAAAAGTAAATCTTTCAGACAATAATAAAAGTGAAAGTGCAGTACCTAAAAAAACTTCTATAGGCCACGGTAGGCGCAAGCGTGGATCATATGCCGTTCGAGGTCAAAAAAAATATAGAGGTCAAGGTAAATAAAATGCCTGATCCTATTTCGTATCTACACTTACTAGAAAGAGGTAAGGAGATAAACGCTCTATTAGAGCTGGAAAATTTAGATGAAGAAGATAGATCAGAACTTGAATTGATATGGAACTCTCTTAAATCAAGAGAAGAATCAAAATTTGATGCAATAATAAGCGTAATAAAAGAATGTGACAGACAGATAGATAGAGTAGAAAAAGAAATTAGAGATCTAAAAAAGAATCACGAACACTGGAAAAACAAGAGAAAAAACATTATTAACCTGATTAAAAAAGCATATGAAAAGCAATTAATAAGCTCTATGCCTACAGGAAATAAGTATCAAGCTACCATTAGAACGGTAAAAGCAAAGCTTGAAGACAATTTCAAATCTTGGACAAATAGTGAAAAAAGAATTTTTGGATTGAAAAGAAAAACAGTTATCACAAGATTAATAAATAATGAAGTTATTGATAATAAAGAAGAAGAAATTCCAGATAAAAATCAACTTAGAGATGCTATAGAAAACACACCTGAAGAAGCTCCGAGTTCCGCAAAGCTTATTAAAAAAGTGTCCCTTACTTATAACTTAAGAAGAAGAATAAAAACAGGAATATAATGAAAAAACTAGTATGCGTAAGCTTTTCTAACTCAAGAATAATCGCACATATAGAAAAAGAAAATAAAATTATTAACGAATCTTGGCATATTCGAACTAGTAAGCGTGGCGTTTTTGACTTCCCAAAAAAGCTATTAAAAAAACTTAATTGGGGAATCGGTGACGAAATTGAGTGGATTGACCAAAATAACGGTACATTTACTCTGACTAAAATTAATAAAAAGACTAATGACTAACAGAGATAAGCTAAATATCTTGATCGAGGAAAGCGCAAAGCGCAGAACTGAGCCTACAGACTGGAATATATTTGAAATCCTACAAGAAAGAAGAGAAGGTACAGAAGATAATTACCGACTTTACGACAGGTAATACCTCTTGGATTAGGTCAGATAATCTAGTCTTACTGTTGCAGGACCAGGATGAGGACTCAGAAGAAAATCCGTTACAAAGGAAAGCCATCTGAACCTTTAGATTCAGTTATTTTCTCAAACTATGAAATAAAAATCTTAAAGCATGGCAACACTGGTCATGTACTTTATCGATACCCTAGTAAGGCTCATGATTGGGAAAACTGCTGGACAATGGACCTTCAATCAGCTAAAAGTGGAGTATTAAAATATCAGGAGCATTTAAAACAAGATAAAAAAGAAGACTGATTTACTACTAAAATTGACCCTACGCATTCTTAATTATGTTGACCATGGCTAGACCTGTCATGAAAAGCCTGATGGACGACTTAGCAATAAGTATCCATCAACATTTATTAGATATTTCAACAGAGTTTAAAGGTAACCACTTTGTTTTAATTCCTATAACTGAAGTTGTAAAAAAATTCGAACGCAATCATCGAACAATTCAACGCCGGATAAATGCATTAAAAGATGAAGGATTACTTGTTCCCATAATAAAGAGAAATACAATTACGTTATATCAGATCATCAACTCTGAGGATTAAAAATGCCCGAACACTCCACACCAGACCCGAATCTGGAACACATAGATTTTCTTATATCGTCTTTCACCGATAACGGGAAATCATTAAGAGCTTTCAATATAAATCCACAAGAACTAGCTGTCTCAGTATTGACCGCAGGCTTATTGGCTAATTCCAAGTTGGCAATAAGTCCAGATGATGCAATCAAGTCAGCATTCGATATTCATGCGAGAATACAAGCACACGTAGGACAATTTCAGTCAATGCAATTTGCTGCAAACATAGAAAATTGTTTTACAGAAAGACCACCTGAAGTAGAACACGACTAATGAATGCAAAACCCAAGCTAGTACTCACAACTCCTAAAGGAGGTACCGTACACACTTACCCCCTTACAGGTGGGAAAACGACATTTGAAAAATATTTAAGTTGTTATACAGGTAGTTGTGAATTTTTTAATAACATAGAAGGGGCTAAAAAACACCTATCAAAAGTAGAGTCTAAAGATTGAGCAAAGTTTAGGGAGGTTATTCTCCAAAGAACCGATTTTACTGTTCTTGGATTATCGCTCTAAAGGTGAAACAAGATTAACAATTAATGGATCGAGGCACTACAAAACTCCGTACGGTGCTCTACCTTCTGTAACAACAATTCTTTCTGAAACTCAGGGAAACAAAGCCGCATTAGAACGATGGGCAAAAAAGAATCCTGGTGGAAAAGAAGCTGCTGCTGCAAGAGGTACGAAAGTCCACTCCCTAATGGAACACTTTTTATTAGGATCGGACAGAAATCCAGAAATAAAGAATCTTGAAATTGCCGAATTTTGGGAAGGTTTACCAGAAAATTTAGGAAAATTAGAAAATATAGTTTGGGCAGAAAACCCCGCTAATCCAGATGATTATGCTTGGACAATGGGAGGGGATGGAGTATCTCGTGTTTGGCACCCAGGCTTTAATGAAGATGGTGATGAAAACTGGGGATGGGCAGGAACTCCAGATATAGTCGCAGAATATAAAGGAAAAGTCGTATTAGGTGACTTAAAAACAAGCAATGGCCCTTATTACTCACGATGGCCTGGACCCTCAACACCTAAAAATGAGTACGGGAAAAGAAGAGCAGGCTTTATGAAATACCAAAAATGTCAAATGCAAATGGCAGCATATGCTTTAGCTCTTGAACATACAGTAAAAATTATTCCAGAATTAATAATGACCTTTGTTGCTACTAGAGAGACAACACAAGTATTTGTTATTCAAGGTATAACAATCGACAAATATAAACAAAAATGGAAAGATGCGGTAGCAAAATACCATGGAGAAATACTTCCTGCAAAGAAAGCAGCAGAGGTAGAGATGGAAGCAATAGATGGAGACAGTAATTAAGTGCAACTCCATGTTCCGTAGAATAGGGAAAGATTCGAAAGAAAAATATAAGGGGTGGCGTTTTCTTAAAAAATCGTTACTCTCAAAATGACTGACTCTCCTCACAAGATCATCGAAAACCAACGTGACAACCGAAGCAACTGAGCCAAAAAAGCCTAATTATCAACTAAAACCAGGCCAAATCAACCTAGATCTAATACCTCCACACTGGGCTTTAACTCCTTTAAGGGATAAACGTGCCTATATAGCTGGCTGGACATCGCAACCCTATAGTATTGAACAAATAAAATGCGAGTTCGATGAGGGGAGGGCAACAGGAGTAGGTCTTATAACTGGACAGTGGTCTAACGAAGGTGGGTTAATTTGGGTAGATATTGATGGTCCTGATGCAATACCAGAACTAGAAAAATTAGCTGGTGCCCCATTATCTTCTATATTTCCACCTACTTTAACCATTTCATCTGGTAAGCCTGATCGTAAAAGGATGCTTTACAGCATACCTACCAATAAGCTTCCTCTATTACCTGATAAAGCAACAATAAAAATAGGAGTGCCTTCATTTGAAATCCTATTTAGAGCAAGACAAGGTGCCATTATGGGAAGCCATCCAGATACGGATGGTTATTTCACTACTCCAAACTGTGGTTTTGAGCATGCAAAGAATCCTCCTGAGCTACCTGATTGGTTGTATCAAGCAATTGCTAAAGCTTTCCCAACTCACAAATATAGGAAAGCACCTTCCTCTGGAGTTGTTACTCAGCAAATAAACCTTAGTTATGAAGAAGGCTCTGAATATTTAAAAGAACAATCAGTAGAAGAAGCTAAAACATATCTCGATAATTTAAGTGAAGAAAGAGCTGTTGACTACGAAGAATGGCTCTCAATTGGGATGTCACTTCATCAAGTAGATGATGCTCTTTTAACTGATTGGGTTGAATGGTCATCTCAAGCTCCTAATTTCCAAGATGGAGTTTGTGAAAGAAAATGGGGGACATTTGAACGGTTGCCAGGTGGACCTTCTCCAGAAGGTAGCTGTGGTCTACACCATTTGAGAGCAAAAGCTAAAGAAGACGGATACGTTGATCTTGGAGGTTTTGTAATCGAGTCAAGTAAAGACTTGGCAGAAAAAGCTAAAAAATTATTTGAGGATGACGAAATGGAAATACCTACCAAAGCAATAGGTAAAGCTCTAAAAGATTTCATAGAACCTCCGAATAAAAAAGACAGAGAAATCATCCAAGAA
>MDTG01016086.1_pt1 | contig 11182 bp, 12 predicted proteins | sample 811421 | NCBI WGS metagenome assembly MDTG01 (sample SAMN05326645, study PRJNA326480) | marine metagenome | isolation source: seawater | place: Pacific Ocean: South East | collected 2011
CATGAAGCTGGCATTCATCAAGATGGTATGCTTAAAAATAGAAATACATACGAAATTATGACACCAGAAAGTGTAGGGGTAAAACAAACTTCATTGGTAATGGGAAAACATTCTGGTAGACATGCATTTAAAGAAAAGTTAACCGACCTGGGCTATGTCGATGTTACTGACGATGTAATTCAAACAGCATTTGGAAAATTTAAAATTTTAGCTGATAAGAAAAAAATAGTTTATGACGAGGATATTGCTGCATTAGTCGATGACAGTATGATTCAGGATAAAAACGTTATTAATTTAAAATCGTTAAAAGTTTTCGCAGGAACTGGTGAACCTCAAAGAGCAGAAATGAAATTGGATGTTTATGGCGAAGTTAAAGAAACTTCAGAAACTGGAGATGGACCTGTTGATGCTACGTTTAAATGCATTAAAAAATTATATCCACACGATGTTAAACTACAATTATACCAAGTTCATGCAGTAACAGAAGGAACGGATGCACAGGCAACAGTTAGTGTTAGAATTGAAGAAAAAGGAAAAACAACAGTCGGCCAAGCTGCTGATACAGATACTATGGTAGCTTCTGCAAACGCTTATCTTGCAGCTTTAAATAAAATGATAATTAAAAGAAAAAAAACAGCACCAGAAGAGCAAAAAATTGAAAAAATGAAAGGAATATAGATGGGAATATTTAATGGAATAAGCAAGATATGGAGCCAAGATATGGCCATAGATTTGGGAACTGCAAATACATTGGTAGTATTAAAAGGACAAGGTGTTGTGCTAAACGAACCTTCAGTAGTTGCGGTAGTTGAAGAAAAAGGAAAAAAATCTGTTTTAGCAGTTGGAGATGAAGCTAAAACAATGTTGGGAAGAACTCCAGGTAATATTAGCGCAATAAGACCTTTAAGAGACGGTGTGATCGCTGATTTTATTGTTACTGAAGAAATGATTAAACATTTTATAAAAAAGGTTCACAAAAGAAGTACTTTTGCAAATCCTAGAATTTTAATTTGTGTTCCAACTGGCTCTACTCCAGTTGAAAGAAAAGCAATTCAAGACAGCGCATTGGCAGCAGGTGCAAGAAGAGTTCAATTAATTGAAGAACCAATAGCTGCAGCAATTGGGGCCGGTCTACCAATTTCAGAAGCCACAGGCTCAATGGTAGTTGATATAGGTGGAGGAACAACCGAAATAGCAGTTATGTCTTTAGGAGGAGTTGTTTATTCAAGATCTTTAAGGGTTGCAGGTGATGCAATGGACGACTCATTAAAAGATTATATGAGAAAAGAGTATAACTTATTAATTGGTGATAGTTCTGCTGAAAAAATTAAAAAAGAAATAGGAACTGCTATTCCTTCTAATAATAACACCTATCCAGTTAAAGGCAGAGATATTAGATCAGGAACACCAAAAGAAGTAAGTATTTCTGAAGAAGATACATCTGAAGCTTTATCTACAATTTTAAAACAAATGGTGTCAGGTATAAAAGATGCATTAGAAAATACTCCTCCAGAGTTATCAGCTGATTTAGTTGATATGGGTTTAACATTAACTGGTGGAGGTGCACTGTTAAAAAATATTGATAAAAGGTTTTCTAAAGAAACAGGGCTTCCTGTTCATATTGCTGATGATCCATTAGCATGTGTAGCAATTGGAACAGGCAAAGCGTTAGATCAAGAAGAAACTTTTAACACTATGTTATCTGAATATTAAGTTGCCAGGAAAAAAAAATAAAAAATGGAACCGAGTAGAGATGATTTTATAATAGCTATTCGGTCAGCTTTTTTAAAAAAAGGAACAAAGCAAAGATTTTCACTATTAGGTTTATTATTTTTTTCAATTTTATTAATTGTATTAGGAAAATTTAACTTTACTGCAGTTAACTATTTAAAATTAACAATTAATGAAGTTATTTATAGGGTTTCGTTTATAGCTTCTATGCCAGAGCGTTATTTTAGATTTACTTCAAACGAAATTAATAATCATGTAAAATTATATGAAAATTATAATATAATTAAAAAAAATTTAGATCAGTTAACGACAGAAAAATATAGAATAGAATTTCTTGAACAAGAAAATAAAAGATTAAAAAAAATAGTAGAAGATATTAGTTTTGTATCTGAAGAAAAAATTGCAAAAGTTATAGTTGATAAACAGAGTCCATTTCTTAAATCAATAGTTCTTAATAAAGGGAGCAAGAATAATATAAAAAAAGGCATGGCAATCTTGCACGATGATTACTTGGTAGGCAAGATTGTTGAAGTTAATTATGCAACATCACGAGCTTTGTTATTGTCAGATTTAAATAGCAAAATTCCAATAATAATTGAACCAGGTTCTATTCAATCTATATTATCAGGAACTGGTGAAAATGAAGGTTTAATTCAATATAAAAAAGACAAGATACCAGTAAATAATAATAGCATAGTTTATACTTCAGGAGCCGGAGGTTTATTTAAAGCTGGTATTCCAGTCGGCAAAATTATTTTTAAGGAGGATCAAGACAGGGTAAATTTTTTTGTAGATTTTTCTCAATTAAGATTTGTTAAAATTCTGTCTTTTAAAGAAGAACAGGAAATTAATAAATGAGTGAATTTAAAAAAAAGAGTATAATTGACAAATTTTTTAAATTAGGTCCTTTAATAATATTATATATATCAGTTTTAAACGAAATTGATTTAAATTATTTAGAAATTTTTTCATTTAATTTTCCTTATATTTTAATTTTTTATTGGAGTCTTAGAAGAGTTGAAACTTTAGGTTATGTTTATATTTTTATTGCTGGATTAATAAATGATGTTGTTTCTGGTTTGCCAATTGGTGTTACTAGTTTTAACTATATGTTAATATGTATATTTGCAGCATACCTTAGAACTATCACTTTAAGACCCAATCTTATAAAAGATTGGTTTTTCTTTTTATTGACAATTTTAGTTGTTAATTCTTTAAGTTACGGTTTTTTATATTTATTTTTTTCATTTGAATTTAGTTATAATAATTTATTTTATAATATTTTTTTTACATTTTTTCTTTATATTGTATTTGCTTATTTTTTTATAATTTATCAAAGAAGATTTTTTAAGGAAAAAGATGATTAGTTCTAGCGATACAGGGATAAGAAAATCAACTATTATTAATAGAAGAATGTTCATTCTTTCAGCAGCTAAAATTTTAGTATTTTCAGGTATAGTTGCTAGATTATTTTCATTACAAATTAACGAAAATAAAAAATATTTAACTTTATCAGATAAAAACCGTTTAAGGGAATGGAGATTACCACCGGTCAGAGGAAATTTTTTTGATTATTTTGGAAATACTATTGCGGGAAATACAGAAGTTTATCAGTTACATGTTATACCTGAGGATGTAAGCAACTTTAAATCACTGATAATAAGACTTAAAGAGATACTTAAATTAAGTGATAATGATTTTGCGAAAATTTTAAAAAAGAAGAATTCTCAAAAACCGTGGGATACAATAATTATATCTGAAAATTTATCGTGGGAAGAATTTTCTAAATTAAATTTATATATACATGAATTAGATGGTGTTAAACCAGTTTTATCTATATCAAGAAATTATCCTTTTAATGAAAATTATACTCATATAGTTGGCTATGTATCAAGAGCCAGCACTTCAGATTTAAATGAAAATGAAATTATTAGAAAAAACCATGTACCAGGACTGAGAGTTGGAAAGATAGGTTTAGAAAAAACTTTTGAAAAAGATCTAATAGGTACAAATGGTGTGCAGCGATATGAAGTCAATGCATATGGCAAAAGAATAAATCAAATAGATCATATAGATGGTTCAAAAGGAAAAAATATAATATTGACAATTGATACCGAAGTTCAAAAATTTGCTAATTCACTTTTAAATAACAGGGCAGGGTCAATAGGTGTTATGGATATTTATTCTGGTGAAATAATTGCCTTATGTTCTTCCCCTTCTTTTGATCCAAATTTATTCTTACATGGTATTAGCAAAGATGACTGGAAGAAAATCACTGAAAATCCTTTAAAGCCTCTTGTAAATAAATCAATAACAGGGCTTTATTCTCCAGGCTCAACAATTAAACCATTAGTGGCCTTATCCGCTCTTGAAAATGACGTGATATCTCCAAATCTCAAGGTTGAATGTAAAGGAAAAATGGAATTTTATGGTCAAACTTACCATTGTTGGAAAAAAAAGGGGCATGGTTTTATGTCGTTAAGAAACGCAATAAAACAATCGTGCGATACATATTTTTATGAAGTTGCAAGAAGACTAGGAGTTGACCGTTTAAGCGTTACCGCGAAAAAATATGGCCTTGGATCAAAAACTTTAAATAATATTTTTTTGAATGAAAAAGATGGCTTAGTACCATCTACAAAATGGAAAAAGAATAATTTAGGCAAAGGCTGGGTTTTGGGTGAAACTTTAATAACTGGAATAGGTCAAGGATATATTCAAACTACTCCTTTGCAATTATGTTTAATGACCGCTCAACTTGCAAATGGTGGTTTTAAGATTTTTCCTAAGATCATTGTAAATAAAAATCAACATACAGTTGATAGTATTAAAAATAAAATGTTACAGGCAAAAAATAATTTAGATTTTGATAAATCAAGTTTAATAAAAAAAACAGAAAAATTATTTAATATAAAAAATGAGGAATATAGTCCTCTTTTTAAAAATCAAGAAAATATAAAATTTGTTTTAGAAGCAATGTATGGATCTACAAATGAAATTTATGGAACATCATATAAATCTAGATTTGAGGATAAGAAATATCAATTTGCTGGAAAAACTGGAACAGCACAAGTAAAAAAAATAACTGAAGCTCAAAGAGAACAAGATTTAGAACTTGCACAAATTCCTTATGATGACAGAGATCATGCTCTTTATGTAGCATACGGCCCTTACGAAAACCCCAGGTATGCAATGAGTATAATTGTAGAACACGGGGGCTCAGGTAGCTCAACAGCGGCACCGATCGCAAAAAAATTATTCAAAAAAATTATAGATAGACATAATTTGAGGGAAAAAAGAAAATCAGAAAAATTTTTAAAGATATAATATGTTAAGACAGACTCCTTATTCAGATCAACTAACTTTTTTTCAAAAAATTAAAAATTTAGATTACTGGTTAATTTTTTGTGTTGTAATTTTAGGAATAATTGGATCTTTTTCTATGTACTCTTCAGAGGGAGGGGAATTTATATTTTATACCAGGAATCATATAATACGATTCATAATTTTTTTTTCGTTAATGATATGTTTATCTTTTGTTAGAATTAAATATTGGCATTATTTTGGATATTTTTTTTATTTTGTTGTTGTGCTCTTATTAATTTATGCTTCCATTTGGGGCATTACCGCATCTGGCTCTCAAAGATGGATTAATTTATATGTAGTCAATTTACAACCTTCAGAATTAATGAAAATTGCAATAATAATTTTTTTTGCAAAATATTATCATCGATTACAAGCAAACAGTGTTAATAATTTAAAAAATTTATTAATTCCTATTGTTATTTTATTGATACCAATGTTTCTTGTTTTAAGTCAGCCTGATCTTGGAACATCAATATTAATTGCTTTAACAGGTTTAGTTGTAATATGGCTTTCGGGAGTAAATATTAAATATTTTATTTATTCAGTTATTATTTTTATAATTTCAGCTCCATTTGTCATATCCTTTTTAAAGCCTTATCAAAAATTAAGAATATTAACATTTTTTAATCCTGATAGAGACCCATTAGGAGCAGGTTACCAGATAATACAATCTAAAATTGCCGTTGGCTCAGGAGGGTTATCTGGAAAAGGTTTTTTGAAAGGCACTCAAAGCTATCTTGAATTTTTACCAGAAAAACATACAGATTTTATTTTTACATTATTTTCTGAGGAATTTGGCTTTATAGGCTCTTTAGGTTTGCTATTAATTTATTGTGTTATGATTTATAGAATTATATCAATCGGATCATTATCGAGAAATTCTTTTAGTAAACTTTATTGTTATGGATTTGCTAGTGCAATCTTTATTTACGTTGTAGTGAACATGAGTATGGTTTTGGGATTATTGCCGATTGTTGGCTCTCCTTTGCCAATAGTTTCATATGGAGGCTCCTCAATGCTAGCTACTATGATTGGATTAAGTATAGTTATAAGCGCCAAAATATATCATCGACAATTAATTTCATAAGTTTAAATTAATTTTATAATGCAAAATTTAAAGATAGGAATCATAGGTGCTGGCATTCAGGGAGTATGCAGTGCATTATTTCTTCAAAAAAAAGGTTATGCAGTAACATTGTTTGACAAAGAAAACCCTGGTAGCTCTGCGGCTTCTTATGGAAATGCTGGTCATTTTTCCCCCTATGCATCTATTCCTTTAAATAGACCTGATATTTTAACAGATGTGCCTGCAATGCTTTTAAGTTCTACAGGACCTTTGGCCTTAAAATGGAACTATGTTCCAAAAATGATTCCTTGGTTTTTAAAATTTATAAAAAATTGTAGTACTAAAAATATGATGCATACCGCTAAGTATATGCACCAGATTTTAGATATAGCCATTCCTGCTTATGATGAATTATTTGATGATATAGACATATCTGGCTTAGTAGAAAATAATGGCATTATGTATATATGGAATGATCAAAATCTTAAAAGTAGAGAGCTAGAGATAAATATAAGAAACGAAATTGGAGCCGAACAACAACTTTTAAATAAAAAAGAAATTCATGACTTAGAGCCAAATATCAAAAATATTTATCACGCTGGGGTCTTTTATAAAAAGGCTAGACATGCTCGAAATCCTGGAAAAATTTGGTTAAAGTTATTTGAAAATTTTATAGAAAAAGGTGGTAACTTTTTAAAATTAAATATTCAAGATTTGAATTTTGATCAAGACAAGCCATTAATAAAATCCGATTCAGATAGATTTATATTTGATAAATTACTTATTACCTGTGGAGCCTTTTCAAAAAAATTGACTGACAAATTAAATGAAAATATTCCACTAGATACTGAGAGGGGTTATCACATTCACTTTAAAAATTGTGATCATTTAATATCGCGACCCGTAGTTTTTCAAAATAGAGGTTTTGGAATGACACCAATGGAACAAGGCTTAAGAGTTGTAGGAACAGTAGAATTTGGGGGATTAAAAAATAAATTAAGCAAAGGGAGAATAAAAAATTTGGTAAATAATGCTAAATTTTTGTTAGATGGATTACCAGACCATGAAGATGAATGGCTGGGCTTCAGGCCAACATTACCTGATTATTTGCCAGTTATTGGTCCTTCTAAAAACTACAAAAATGTATTTTATTCATTTGGTCACCATCATTTGGGATGGACTTTAGGAGCTATATCTGGAAAGATAATATCTAAAATGATCTCGCAAGAAAAAACAAATTTAGATTTAGAACCTTATAGTTCTGTAAGATTTTCATAGTCCAGTGGAAAATAAAAATAATTTAGCCTATCTTTTGTTAGTATTAACAACTATTTTTTGGTCGGGTAATTTTATAGTTGGTAAAGCAGCAAGCATCTATGAAATACCACCTTTTTCTCTTAATTTTTTTAGATGGTTTTTTGCTGGAATAATTTTGTTACCTTTTACCTTGAAAGAAATAATTAATAAAAGAAATTATATTTTTGATAATATTGGTTTTTTTATTATTTTAGGGATTACAAGTATTACTATATTTAATTCTATAGTTTATTACTCATTATATTATACTCAAGTTATAAGCGGTGTATTAATGATTTCAACAATACCTGTTTGGATTATTTTTATTTCTTCAATTTTAAATGTAGAGAAAACAAATATCTATCAGATTATAGGTGTACTTTTATCATTAACAGGAGTTGTATTTATTATTACCAAGCTAGATATTAATTTAATTAAAAATTTAGCTTTTAATAAAGGTGATTTAACTATGGCAATAGCTATGTTTTCTTGGGCACTTTATTCAGCATTATTGAAAAAAAGAAAATATGAAATTTCTCAAATTACTTTACTCGAGGTAGTTATAATTTCTGGGTTAATATTTTTAATTCCTATTTATTTTATTGAAATGAATATGGGATATTTAATTAAATTAGAAAAACCTTTTTTTTTAACTTTAACTTATGTTGTTTTATTTCCTGGCCTTGCTGCTTTCTTTTTTTGGATTAAAGGTATAGCGTTAATTGGAGCCAATAGAGCAGGTATATTTTTGCATTTGATGCCAATTTTTGGAGCTGTTATGGCAATGATTATTTTTAAAGAAAAATTTATGTTTTACCATTTTCTTGGCGCAATATTTATTGTTATAGGAATAACTTTATCAAATAAAAAAAAATTAAATGATTAAAGTCGCAATAATAGATGATTATCAGAATATAGCTCAAGAGTTTGTGGATTTAAAAAAATTATCTGGGAAATATGAGATAAAGATTTTTAGCGAACCTTTTAAAAATGAAGAGGAAGCAGTTAAAGAACTTAAAGAATTTGAAGCTCTTTTAATAATGAGAGAAAGAACTCTAATTTCAAAAAATTTAATAAATAATTTAAAAAAATTAAAATTTATTATTACAAGTGGCATGAGAAATAAAGCTATTGATTTAAAAGCAGCAAAAGAAAAAAAAATTATTGTTACTGGTACAGAAATCAATTCTAATCCTGCAGCCGAATTGACTTGGGCTTTAATTTTAGGATTGGCAAAAAATATTAAGCCTGAGATCGAAAATATGTTTCAAGGTTATTGGCAAACTACTGTTGGAATTGAATTAAAAGGAAAAATTTTAGGCATTATTGGACTTGGCAAGATAGGTTCTCAAGTAGCAAAAATTGGAAAAGTATTTGGAATGAATATTATTTCGTGGAGTGAGAATTTAAATTTAAATAAATGTAAAGAATTAGATGTTTTACCCTCAAGTAAAGATGATTTAATTCGAAACTCAGATTTTATATCAATACATGTACAAGGAGGAGAAAGATATAAAAACTGTATTACACTAAAAGAATTTGATTCAATGAAAAAAACTTCCTTTTTAATAAATACTTCTAGAGGACCCATAGTGAATGAGGATGATTTAATAATTGCTTTATCAACAAACGTAATTGCTGGAGCAGGAATTGATGTTTATGAAAAAGAACCTTTACCATCTAACCATAAGCTTAGATTTTTACCTAATGCATTATTAACACCACATATCGGATATGTTACAGCAGAAAATTATTCAATATTTTATAATCAAATGATTGAAAATTTAGAAGCTTGTGTATCGGGTAAATCAATTAGAGTAATTAAATGAAAAAAAAAATAAATCCAAATTTATCTAATGAACAAAATCAAATATTATTTGAAGAAGAAACAGAATTACCAGGAACAAGTGATCTAAATAATGAAAAGAGACAAGGAAGCTATCATTGTGTAAATTGCGAAACAAAATTATTTGATTCAGGTTCAAAATATGAAAGCGGTTCTGGTTGGCCATCTTTTTTTGAATCTTTAGAGGGTGTTTTTGAAACCAAGACAGATCATCATTTAGGTTATGCTAGAACCGAATATCACTGTAAAAAATGTGGTGGTCACCATGGACATATTTTTGAGGATGGTCCGGAACCAAGTGGATTAAGATATTGTAGTAATGGAATTTGTTTAGTTTTTAAGCCAAAAAAATGACATTAAATTATTTTAATAGATCTTTAAGTTTATTTTCTTTTTCTAAAGCTCTAGCTTCTGTATAACCACCGATATGAACATCGTCGAAGAAAATTTGAGGTATAGTTCTTTTTCCTTTTGATTTACTAATCATTTCTTCCATTGCACCTGCTACTTTTGCAATATTTATTTCTTTAAATGAAACATTGTTCCTGTTTAATAATCTTTTTGCTGCATCGCAGTAATTGCAAAGAGGACCCGTATAAATTGTAACATTTTTCATGAGTTATAAATAATCATTCTTTTTAATTTTACTAGTTATTTTTTTTCTAGAGTATTTGAATTTTTTTTGATGTTTCATATTTTTACTTTTTACTCTTTTTCTCCATAATTTAAAAGATGAAGATTTTAATGATTTACGCATAATCTTAATTACGTCAGATTCTGTCAGTCCAGTTTTTTTTTTTATTTCTTCAAAACTAATTCGATCAGCCCATGCTGCCCATATTACCCAATTTGGTGAGTTTGTTTTTGGCTCAGGATTTTTGACCCTAGTTATAGGCATGTGACCTTTTTTTTTCATAAATTGCTTATATTTGAAAAAAAACAATAATGCATTTTTTTTAAGAGCATGATATTATGGATAAGATAGTCCTATTTAGCCATCTTTAGCTCCCGGTTTTTTAGGACTATCCTTTAAGAAATGCTCCCTTTAGAATATTTCCTTTTTTTACAGATTATAATTTTTATGTTTATTACTCCTGGAACTCCTAGGGTAGTAATTATTTCTTATTCTATCAATTATGGAGTATATAACTGTATTTGGACAGCACTCGGAGATATCACAGCGAATATTATTCAAGCCACGTTAGTAATTTTTGTTATCGGATCTTTTTTTTCAGATAACCCACAATTCTTAAACGTATTCAAGTGGACTGGTATAATTTATATAACGTATCTTGCTTATGATATTTATAAATCAAGACCAAAAAGTACAGATTCAAAAACAGTTTTACAAAAAAGTTTTTTTTCTTTTTATAAAGACGGTTTTTTAGTTGCAGGCACAAGTCCAAAAGCCTGGATGTTTTTCCCTTTTATATTTCCTCAGTTTATTGATTTTAATTCTAATTATACGGTTCAATTTTTAATTTTAATTACAACTTATGTATTATTAGATTTCATATCACTTATGGGCTATGCTCTTCTTGCAAATAAATTAGTTGTCTGGTTAAAAGCAAATCCAAAAATAATAAACACAATTTCAGCGTGTGTTTTAATTATAATAGCTATAATTATTGCAATTACACAGCAATATTAATATTTTAGAAATGTCAATTGCACAAACAGCGTATTGTTTTTTCAATAAATTAATTGTTTAATTAGAAAATAATTAATTAATTAGGGAGGAAATAAATGAAAGTAAAAAACATTATAATTACATTTGTTTCTGCAATTGCACTTTTATTGTCTACAGCAACTATTTCTTTTGCAAAAGTTGTTGGAGATAAAATTATTTTAGGTGCAGCTGTTTCACTTACTGGAAA
>MDTG01123635.1_pt1 | contig 11182 bp, 16 predicted proteins | sample 811421 | NCBI WGS metagenome assembly MDTG01 (sample SAMN05326645, study PRJNA326480) | marine metagenome | isolation source: seawater | place: Pacific Ocean: South East | collected 2011
ACTTATGGTAATGGTGATGGAAAAGACGCATCACACAAGGGTGGAAAAATTGTAGGATTTGAAGACCAGTCTAAAAATAGAGGTCGTAGAGAAAAAAGTAGACTTAAAAAAGAAAACACTATAGGGAGAAATAAGATGGCTAAAAAGAAAGTCAAAGAAACTTCTAAAAAATCAAAAGTAGCTCAAATTAAATTATTTGATTTACTTCCTGAAGAAGAAAAAAATAAAATAAATCAAATAATGGATGATATTGATATTACTGATGAAAGAGTGATGAGTAAATTTTCACCCGTAATTAAAGAATTTGAAAATTCTCTAAAAGGATTTGCAGGAATTACTGAATTTCTAAAATATTCTGATAAAAAATTACACGGTAAGATGTCTAAGGTAGCAGAAACTATTGAAGAGGTTAATGCACACTTAGAAGGAATTATCGGTAAAATTTCATCTAAAAAATAAGGGGATAAATAATGTCAAAATCTAAACCACATAATTGGCGTAAATTTAATGATTGGAGATTTCAGTTAAATGAGTTTACATTTGACGATGTAGACCATTATGAAGCTGAAATTTTTGATGCTATAACTGCATTTAAAAATGTAGTTGAAAAATCAGAATATAGTAAGAATCCAAAAATTAAAAAACTAATAAAGGACTTATATAAACTTGAAGAAAAATTAAGTAATGTTATAGGCGATTTATAATGAAACTAAAAGACTTATTAACAGAAGATAAAATGAATATCGGTAAAGGTAAGTATGCTAATCTTTATAAGGTAAAAGAAGATATTAAAGATGGTGTGTTTGAACCAGATAATCCACAAGTTCATCTTACTGGTCTTGGAGTATATAATCTTAAAACTTTGGAAAAGGTAATTAAGAAAGATTTAATAAGTCGTGCTAATGATTTAGGATATGAGAGTGGTGCCAAAAATTTAAATTATGTGTTGTTTACAAAATATGCAACATTAGGTTCAAAGATACAAGGTCTATGGGAAGTATATCAACAAATGAACTCACCGCAATATAAAAGAGCGGTAACTATGTATAAAAAGAGGAGATAGAAATGAAGTTAAAGAAAATACTAATGGAGTCTAAAGTATGGGAAAGAAAGTTTGGTGAAAAGCTTCCAACATTAGCAGATGTTACTGCAAAATTCAAAAAATTACAAGAGTCTAAATATGGGCCATTCAAAAGTAAACACCGAGATAATATGGGTGGAACTTTTACTGCAGATAAGATAATCGATGATAAAAAAAATAATAAGTGGAGAGTTGATTTCATTCGAACTTATGACCAAGGCCACGGAATACAAGTTGGAAAAAAAGCTATTCATTTTGATAAATCAGATTTTCCAAAAGAAAAAAATGTCGAAACTGTAATTAAAAAAGTTTTCAAAGACCCATTCAGTGCAACATTTTGGGAAAAAAGAACATATGGAAATAAAGTAGGTTCGGGTGGATATACACAAGGCTACGAACCAAAATCTTTATTCACACTTGGTAAAAATATGTATCGTAAATCAGGAGGAGATTAATGATTAAGTTAAAACAAATTATAAGAGAGTCAAATCTCATTACAGAAGCGACTCGTTGGTCAGTAGGTATAGAAGACCCCAGTGGTAAAGTAACCTCTGTATATGGACACTATGATGGTTATCCCGAGTATGTAGGGAAGTTATTAAAAAAACACTTCTCCAATCCATCTCTAGTTAAGCAATTAGTTAAATTGGGTAAAGCTGGAATATCTACTCTTGGAAAGAAAATTGGTAAGAAGCACGATTTTGATATGCCTTACGATGAGAAAGAAAAATTAGGATACACTACATTCTACGGTAGAGATAGAGGAGAGGGTGGAAACTTCACTCAAGTATCAAAAGATAGAACTCAGATTAAAACAAACTCTGGTGAAGAGTTTTTATACATATGGTCTGTTAAAGATAAAAAGTGGTATTATAGAGCAGAAGAATCACCAAGAGATAGTTGGAAGGAGCTATAAAATGTTTAAAACTTTAGAAAAAATTAAAAATTGGGTAGTTGGAATTTTCGCAATCATTGGTGGAATAGCAGTCGTATGGGCTCTAAAGAAAGATTCTAGAAGTGAAAAACAATTTAAATCTGATTTAAAAAAATTACAAGGTGAGGGTAAAAAGATTGATAAAAAAATAGTATCTCGCGAATCTAAAGTCCAAAAGCTAAACCAACAGTTAGCAGATGCTAAAAAAGAATTAAATGATTTCAAAAAAGAAGGAACTAAAATTAAAAAGGAAGAAAAGTCTACAAAACAAAAATTTGATTATTTGACAAAATTAGCAAATAAAGGAAAGTAGATATGATTACCGATAAAGATATTTTAGAGGGTCAGAATACATTTGTTTGGGATGGTGAAGATGCATTAGAATTAAACAACACAAATATTCCAGTCTCAATAACACAAATAACAGGTACAGGTACTGCCGGAATGAAATTACCAACTGGAACTTGGGTTGGTAGTTTGACTAGTTTAACGGTTGGACAAGAGTATACCTTTATATCAGACTCAGATTTTACTTGGTCGTATGAATTATTTCAGCAACCACCAATAACTGAGCAACCTGAACCAGAAATAGATTTTGATTCACATCATCCTTTAGATTTCAATCAAGACGGATATGTAAATATAATTGATGCTCAAATAGCTGCACAACAATACGGTCCAGTAACTGCTGAAATGGTTGTTAGATATTTTAATGCACAAAATACTGAAGGTGTTGAAGTACCTTCTCCATATGATATAAATGGTGATGGTTTAGTTGATTTGATTGATATTCAACTTGCAATTCAAGGAAATGTACCTCAACACATCATTCAATATATGACAGAGATGGTAATGAATCCGCCAGCTTCAACACAAGAGTATGATTCTACTCCACCTGTTGCAGATGACGGAAGTGCATATCATCCATTAGATGGAAATCAAGATGGTATGGTTGATGTGTTGGATTTAGTATATTGGTCAGGTCAATCTGATTTATCTCAAATAGCAAAAACATTAATATGTAATATGATTCAAAGATATATGGATGGTATATGTCCATATGATGTTACTCAAGATGGTCAAGTTTCTATTTTAGATATTACTCATTGTGCACAACACGGAGTTCCAGAAAAAATAATTCAAGATATTGTAGCTAATATTGGAGCGGATGTTCCTATGCCACAAGTTCCAGAACCTACACCACCTGCACCAGAACCAACACCTTTCGTAACAACAAATAACTTATGGATGCCTCAAGGTAATTATATGCTGTTAAGTGGTACTCCATATTATGGACCAGTTCATAAACATCACAATAATTATCATACATTTTATATGACAGAATATGTTCACAGAAATCATTCTAGATTGTTATTTCCTGCAGTTGAAAATCCAGAAGAAGCTTTAACAGAACTTCCAACTGGTAATTTAGCACCAATAGAAACATCTGTTCAAGAAACTACACCAGCTATTATGCAAGGTATTACTGATATTAATGGTGATAATATTACAAATATTTTAGATTTAATAGCTGCTATTAATGCACTACAAGGTGGTGGTAATAATATATTTTTAGGAAATAACTTAGTTCAGACAAACGGAACTGATGATAGTGCACCACCACCGGCTCAAACTGGTGGACAATCGTCAAATCAAAATCAACAACAGAATAATTCCGGTGGAGGAAGTTCCGGCGGAGGAGGAGGAGCATATTAAATGAAGGTATTTTTTAATTTCTATATATTTATATATATGATTATGAGTTTTGGATTTTCTGAAGAACTTACTTTAACAGAAGACCAAGTAAATAGTCTTTATAATCAAATAACAGAGTGTCAAAAAGCTGATAGTTTAAATACAAATTATATTAAATTATTAGAAGCTCAACAAAAAGAATTAACACTATTGAATAGTGATTTTAAATTAAAAATTGAAAATTTAGATAAACAAATATTGTTACAAGAAGATAGAATTAAAGAAATAAGTCCAAAGTGGTACGATAATAAATGGATTTGGTTTACTCTTGGAATTATAACAACAAGTGGAGCAGTCCACTTAGCAGGTCAAATCGATTAGGAGAATGTAATGAAAATACAAAAGACAAAATTAAAAGAAATAATTAAGTCTATTATAAGAGAAGAAAAAACTGCATATCAAAAGTTTTTTGACGCGGCTTTAGAAAAGTTTGGTGTAGATTCACCAGCAGATTTTAAAGATGAAGAGAAGAAAAAAGAGTTTTTTGACTATGTTGATAAAAATTATAAGGCAGATAACGAGACTGATTAAGTATGTCACAAGCTAATATAAAAGATATTATAAAAAAAGAGTACTTGAAATGTGCTAAAGAACCACAATATTTTATGAAAAAGTATTGTGTAGTTCAGCATCCAATGAGAGGTAAAGTTCCTTTTCATTTATATCCATTTCAAGAAAATACTTTAAAATCTTTTATGAATGATAAGTATACGATTGTACTGAAGTCAAGACAATTAGGTTTATCAACCTTATCTGCAGGATATGCGTTATGGTTAATGACATTCCACTCAGATAAAAATATATTAGTTATTGCAACAAAACAAGAAACTGCAAAAAATCTTGTAACAAAAGTTCGTGTGATGCATAAAGAGTTACCAAGTTGGTTAAAAAGTACTTGTGTTGAAGATAATAAATTATCACTCAAATATGAGAATGGTAGTCAAGTAAAAGCAGTATCATCTAATACAGATGCGGCTCGTTCAGAAGCACTATCTCTACTATTGATTGATGAGGCGGCATTCATTGATAAGATTGATGAGATATGGACATCAGCTCAACAAACACTAGCTACGGGCGGAAAAGCCATAATGCTTTCTACACCTAATGGTGTTGGTAATCTCTTCCATAGATTGTGGTGTGAAGCTGAAGATGGTGATGGGAGTGAATGGAACTTCGTTAGATTGCCTTGGGACTTGCATCCAGAAAGAGACCAAACTTGGAGGGATAGACAGAATGATTTATTAGGCCCTAAAATGGCCGCTCAAGAGTGTGATTGTGATTTCGTATCCTCAGGTCAAACAGTTGTTGATGGTAAATTATTAGAATGGTATGAAGAAACATTCGTTAAAGAACCTATAGAAAAACAAGGATTTGATTCTAATTTATGGATATGGGAACAACCAGATTATACTAAAAGCTATCTAGTTAGTGCTGATACGGCAAGAGGAGATGGTAAAGATTTTTCGGCTATACAAGTTTTTGATGTTGACAACTTAACTCAAGTAGCTGAATACAAGGGACAAGTACCTACAAAGGACTTTGGAAATTTATGTGTTGAAGTAGCCACAAAATATAATGATGCTATATTAGTGATGGAGAATGCTAGTATTGGATGGGCTGCAATTCAACAAGTAATAGATAGAAATTATAAAAATTTATTTTACTCATCTGCAGATTTAAAATATGTTGATACAGAAAATCAGATGAGAAACAAATATAGAAGTCAAGACAAAAATATGGTAGCTGGATTCTCCACGACAATGAGAACACGACCATTAATTATTTCAAAACTTGACGAGTGTTTTAGAGAAAAAGCTGTTGTTGTTCGTTCAAAACGACTAATTGATGAGTTGTTTGTATTTATATATAAGAACAATAAAGCACAAGCTATGGATGGATATAATGATGATTTGACTATGGCTTTTTGTATCGGTTTATGGGTAAGAGATACTGCATTAAGATTAAGAACAGAACAAATGCAGTTAACTAAAAACTCATTAGAAAATTTTGGTCACAACCAACCGATATATGATAATAAACCATCAACGGGTAATCCATATCAGATGGAAATTGGTGGTAAAGCAGAAAATTTAGAATGGTTATTAGATAAATAAAACGAGGTAAATTATGGCAGACAATACATTTTTTGGTAGACTTAGACGACTATTTTCAACACAGACTGTTGTTCAGAATGTGGGTGGGAAAAAATTAAGAGTCGTTGATACAGATAGGTCACAAGCTTACAAAGGAGCTACCAATTTTTTAACAGATAGATATACGAGATTACATTCTGGTGGTCAAAATCAGCACGGATATAATCAGACTCAGCAGTTTATGGCTCAAAGATTATCTTTGTTTGCAGATTATGAAGAGATGGACAATGACCCAATTATCGCATCAGCTCTTGATGTTTATGCAGATGAGTCGACAATGAAAAATGAATTTGACCAAGTTTTAAAAATTCACTCTGATAATGCAGAAGTAAAAAAGATTTTACACAATTTGTTTTATGATATATTAAATGTAGAATTTAATTTATGGCCGTGGTGTCGTAATATGGTTAAGTATGGTGACTTCTTTTTAAAAATGGATATAGCAGAAGATATTGGTATCGTTGGAGTAACTCCAATATCAGTTTATGAGTTAGAAAGAATGGAAGACCCAGAAAATTCTACAGAAGTTAAATTTTCAACTTTATCACAAGGATATAATAGTGTAGGGGAAGAATTTAAAGCTTATGAAATAGCACATTTTAGATTACTTTCAGATTCTAATTATCTTCCTTATGGTAAAGCTATGATTGAAAATGCTAGAAAGACTTGGAAATCTCTATCTTTAATGGAAGATGCTATGTTAGTTCATCGTATTATGAGAGCACCAGAAAAAAGAATATTTCAGATAGATATTGGAAACATTCCACCGAATGAAGTTGATAATTATATGCAACAAATTATTAATAAGATGAAGAAAACACCATTGGTTGACCCAAAAACTGGTGAGTATAATTTAAAATATAATTTACAAAATGTTACTGAAGATTTTTATCTACCAGTTCGTGGTGGAGATAGTGGAACATCGATTGATACATTAAGTGGATTAACATTTGATGCAGTTGAAGATATTGAATATTTAAGAAATAAAATGATGTCAGCTTTAAAAATACCAAAAGCATTTTTAGGATATGAAGAACAAGTTAATGCTAAAGCTACATTAGCTGCAGAAGATGTAAGATTTGCTAGAACTGTAGAAAGAATACAAAGAATATTAGTATCGGAGTTAACTAAAATAGCAATAGTTCATTTATATTCACAAGGATTTACAGATGAAACTTTAGTTGACTTTAATTTAGAGTTAACTAAATCATCTACAATATATGAACAAGAAAAAATTGAACTATGGGATGCTAAAACAAGTCTTGGTAATTCTATGATACAAGACAAGTTAGCATCTTCTGAATGGGTTTATAAAAATATTTTTAATCTCAATGAAGAAGAGATGGATAGAATGAGATGGGGTATAGTTAATGACCAGAAAAGACAATTTAGATATGAACAAATATCTATGGAGGGTAATGACCCAATTAAATCTGGATTATCATTTGGTACACCTCACGATTTAGCTGCAATACAACAAGAAGGTGACGACAGTGCTGGTGGAGAAGGTGGTGCACCAGAAGAAGGATTTGAAGGTGCTGGTAGACCAAAAGAAAATCCTCACTATGGAAAAGATGGTTCCGCTAGGGGTAGAGACCCGTTAGGTAGAGTTGGTATGCGAGCCGAAGAATTACAGAAAACTTTAACAAATTTAGGGTTAAAAAAGAAAACTGATAAAAAAATAATACAAGAAACATTAGAAACACAGAATGAGTACGATAATTATTTAAATAAGAAAAAAGCTAAGGAATAAATTTAAATATATGTGGATATATTTCTAGTTTCAACATATTTATAGATGATAAAACGCATTATTATATATGTTCTGAATAACATATGGGAGTCATAAATGAAAAAAATAAAACATTTAAAATTAAAGAATACGGGTATTCTCTTTGAATTACTGTCTCGTCAAGTAACTGTTGACTTGATGGAGAATATCTCTACACCAAAAAGTGTTTCTTTAATGAAAAAATATTTCAATAAAAAAACAGAACTAGGGAAAGAATTACAATTATATCAATTACTTGTAAAAGAATCTTGTTCGACTGAAAGAAAAGCGGAATACTTGATAGAGAAAGTTTTAAAAATTAGAACTTCTCTAAATAACGCAAAGTTAAGAAGAGAAAAATATAATTTTATAAAAGATATAAAAGAAAAATATCCTATTAAAGAATTTTTTAATGCTAAAATAAAAGATTATAAAATTTTAGCGTCAATCTATAAGATGTTTGATTCTGAAATTGTATCTGAGGGTATTGACCCAAAAGATTCTCTTGATACAAAATATACTATAGTAGAACATCTTATGTCTAAGTCTGTAGTTAAAAAACAGACGGTTAAAGAATCTAAAAAAATAGCTAAGTTGAAAAAAGAAAGTGAAGATGTAAGATTACTTACATATAAAATTCTTGTTGATAATTTTAATGACAGATATAAAAATCTAGACTCCCATCAGAAAAAATTATTAAGAGAATATATAAATAACCTTTCTAATTCTAATGGATTAAAAGAATATATTGGAAAAGAAGTTAAAAGGGTTAAGAAACAACTTGTTAAGTTAATTGAAAAAGTAGATGATAAAGTAACTTCTATTAAGTTAAAAGAATCTACTAAACAACTTGATAATTTACAATTAGGAAACTTTGTTAAGGACTCCCAAGTCTTAAACTTAATGCGTTATTATGAATTGGTAAAGGAATTAAAAAAATGCGTAAGTCCGAACTCCAAGAAATAATAAAAGAACTCATCAAACAAGAGTTAGATGAGATTTCAGTTACTGGTAACATAGACGGTGGTGAAGGCCCACCTAAGACACCTGCGTGGGTATCTAAAAAAAAGAAAGGTAAAGGAAAAAGAAAACGAGGAAAAGTAATGAAAGGTAAAGTTGATTTTGGTGCAGGTGGACATTACGACCCAGAAGTTTTTGGATATAAGGTTGTTAAAGAAGAAATTACTGATAAGGATTTAAGAAAAATTAGTGATATTATTAGAATGGAAGTAGCACTTATTTTCTTTGATTTATTTAAAAAGAAAGCTTTGTGGACATAGGAGATGAAAATGAAAAATCAAAAATATACTCTAAAGCAAATTAGAGAGTGGTTTAGACAATTAGAAGAGAATCGTTATCGTAAGCGATATATGGTAGATGCTAAGAGAGTTCATCACTATGTTAATTTAGGAGAAGATACTGATTTACCAGCATCTCTACAGAGAAAGACTGGTACATATAGTAGAGAGAAAGCTCTAGCAAAACAATTTAAAAAATTCGTTAGAGAGCAAGCTCGTTTAGCAAAAGAAGAGAAAGCTAAAAAAGTTCGTAACGAGGGTATAATATCTTCTATTAGAAAAATTGTAAAAGAGAATATAAGTAAATCAAATAGAGTAAGTTTATTAAAAGAATATGAAGGTATTGAAGATTCAGTAGAAAAACAGTTAATGAATGTTCATATTGGATTAGGTAATGCTATGAGAGATATATTAATAGATTTGACTAATCAGGGACACGGTGATGAAGCAAAAATACCTAATGCTAAGAAAGCAAATCAACAGATACAAAAAGTAAGACAAGAATTTACAAAACTTGTTAAATTATTAAAACCAATCATAACAAGTTTTAAACCATAGGAGAAAATAATGTCAGATAATAAAAAATTAATAATGGATTGTATGACCTTTGAAGTTTCTCCAGAGCAACTCAATGAGTCTATTAAGGAGAATAATGGAAAACTTATTGTTTCTGGTGTTCTTCAAAGAGCAGATGCTAAGAATCAGAATGGAAGAATATATCCAAGAGAGATTCTTGCTAGAGAAGCTAAAAACTATTCAAATGTTCAGATTAAAGAAAGAAGAGCTCTAGGTGAGTTAGACCATCCAGATTCATCTGTTGTAAATTTAAATAATGTATCACATAATATTAGAGAAGTACATTGGGAAGGTGATGACCTGTTAGGAACAGTTGAGGTATTATCAACACCAGCAGGAAACATCTTGAAAGAATTATTTAAGAGTGGTATCAAGTTAGGTATATCATCTCGTGGATTAGGTTCAGTAGAACCAGTAAATGAATCTGATGGAACAGTAGCAGTTCAAAGTGATTTTGAACTTATTGCTTTTGATTTTGTATCAAATCCATCTACACACGGAGCATTTATGTATCCGATGAATGAATCAGTTGGTGGTAAAAATAAATTACCAAAATATCACAAGGTTAATAGAATAATTAACGATATAATTGCTGGAGAATAATAATGGCAGATAATAATATAGTCGTCATAGATGGAGTTTTTAAAAAATTAACTGATGATGAATTTGAAGCTCAATTTGGATATAAACCAACCACATCTAGAACAGGTGAAAAATTATTTGGTGGTAGGTATGAAGCTTCTTCTTTTGTTAGTGGTTCACTTGGTGGTAATGGATTAGTAATTCCAACAGACCAAAATATAAAAAATCCTGGTGATACACTATTTAGTATTAGTGGAAGTGTCTAATGAAAAAATCTGAATTAAAAGCTATCATTAGAGAAGCTATTAAGGATGAATTGAAAGAAGCTGGTTCAATAGGCGGAGCTATTGATATGAGTAGTATGAATGATACTTGGATAGCTCCTAAAAGAGAAAAGAATAAAAATCAAGGTGTTTATTTACAAAAGTTTTCTTCAACAGAAGCTAGAAAAATTGTAGATGGAGCTTTACAAAATTGGGTAAAAGATTTACGAAAGTCTCAACATAGAATCATTAAAGATTGGATGAATGCGGCTAAAGCAGGTCAAATAGATTTTTTTGACCTAATAAGGGGATTAAAAACTGGTGAAATGGGAAGGATGCATCCATATGAGATGGATTTTTTAGTCAGTATTTTAACAAAAGATAAAATTATAGATAGATTTAGAAGTTATTTTAACGGTAAAAAAGGAAAAAAGAGGAATTAGGAGAAAATAATGAAACTAAAAAAATTAGTTGAACAGTTTGTGGAGGAACAAGAGATAGATGAACAAGCGTTTCTAGAAAGCGTTAGTAATTATTCTTCCTATGGAAAAGAAATTTATAGAGAGCATGATATAGTTGAAACTGCTAAGAAACTTTCTGAAATTGCTCGAATAGCTGGTATTCACGCCGTTAAAGAAACCGAAGACGCGTTCGATACAATCACAGTTAAGCGTAATATGAAAGAACTACAGTCATATTCAGACCAATTCAATAAGGTAGCTATGGAAGCCAAAGGACTACAACAGAGAACTGAATCATTATTTGAAGA
>MDTG01231763.1_pt1 | contig 11182 bp, 6 predicted proteins | sample 811421 | NCBI WGS metagenome assembly MDTG01 (sample SAMN05326645, study PRJNA326480) | marine metagenome | isolation source: seawater | place: Pacific Ocean: South East | collected 2011
CCCCCCCGCCTCTTCGTCGCCCGCTGGCTGTTGCTCCCCTTCCACTGGGTCCGCCTGCTCTGCGCCGGAGCAGGCCTGCTCTACCTCCTGCGCTGCGGCCGCTGGCGCAGGCACAGCGCCACACTCGCCGCGCTGGCCTTCCTGGCCGCCGCCCCAGCGCTCCTCTATCCGGTGCCTCGCTACCTGGGACCCGCGGCCCCCCTGCTCGACCTCCTGGCGGCGATCGGCTTCATGGAGGCCTGGGACCGGCGCCGAGGGAGGGTCGAGTGAGGATCCTCCCCGTGCTGCGCCTCGCCCTCTGGGCCAGCGTCGTGACCTTGGCCCTGCTGACCAGCGCCAGCTACGTGGGGGCAGGGTTCTTCGCCCCCGCGGGGCTCTTGATCCTGGTCGCGCTCGCCAGCGACCGACGCGCCCCGCGGGCGGTCCAGAGCTGGCTCTGGACCGCGAGCTTCGGCTTGACCGCCCTCGGCCTGATCCGAGTCAACCTCGACGAGGCTCCCTCCATCGAGCACCTGGCGCTCCTCCTGCTCGGCGCCCTGACGGCCACGGCCCGCAACCGCTACGCGGGACTGCTGATCGGCCTCATGGCCAGCGGCGGCCTCGTCTACGTCACGCTCGAGCAAGAGCTGCTCGGCCCGAACGACCCCCGCCTCTTCGCCCTGGGGGTGCTCCTGGCGACCGCGGGCTTCGCCGCCGGTCTGGCCCAGGAGGAGAGCGACCAGACCGAGCTGCTGCGCGAGCAGCTCGCCGACCTCGGTGAGCACCTCAAGAACGTCCTGGCCTGCGTCGGCAGCGGCGTGCTCGTCGTCGACCGGGAGGGCCGGGTCGCGACCTTCAACCGCGCCGCGGAGCGGATCCTCGGCGTTCAGGAGCACACGGTGATCGGGCGCGAGCTCGAGGCCTCCGCCCTGGAGCCCATGGCCGAGCTGTTCCGGGTCCGAAACGACTCCGAAGAGGGCGAGCGGCGAGACCTCCTCTTCCCCAGCCCCCTGGGGAACGACGTCCGGGTCGGCTACGCCATGACCCCCCTCGAGGACCGCGCCGGCCGGCGCCTGGGCACGATCCTCGTGTTCCAGGACGTGACCCTGATCCGCGACTACGAGGAGCGAATGCTCCGCCAGGAGAAGCTGGCCGCCCTCGGCCGGCTCGTGTCGGGGATCGCTCACGAGTTCGGCAACCAGCTCGGCGGCGTGCGGGGGCTGGTCGATCTGGCCCTCCTCGACGAGCCGGAGGAGGCGGTGGCGGTCCTGCCGACCATCCGCCAGACCCTCACCCAGAGCCTCGAGACCGTCGAGCACCTGCTGCGCTTCGCCCGCGGGACCCCCCTCGATCCAGTCCCCGGCGTTCAGCTGGGCGAGGTCGTCCAGCGCGCGCTCGGGTTGCTCAGGGCACAGGTCGACGCCGCCGGGGCGGAGATCGAGCTGGTTCTGGAGGAGGAGGCCCCCACGGTCTCTGCGGACACGGGGCGGCTCGAGCAGGTGTTCCTGAACATCCTGATCAACGGCCTGCACGCGACGAGCGACTGCGACCCGCCCCGCCTCCGGATCGAGGTCACCCACGATGAGGCAGAGGTGGTGGTGCGCTTCGAGGACAACGGGCCAGGCGTGTCCCCTGAGGTCCGGGCCCGGATCTTCGAGCCCTTCTTCACGACCAAGGGCGCGCTCGGCGGGAGCGAGGTCCCCGGCACCGGCCTGGGCCTCGCGATGGCCCTCGGCGTCGTTGAGGGGCATCAAGGGAAGTTGACGGTCGGCGTAAGCCCTTCTCTGGGAGGAGCTTGCTTCAGCGTCCATCTCCCCAGCGCGCCGGCCGAGCGGGACGCATCGCCCTAAGTCCCAAAGATCCACGTCGCAGACCCCCTCAACCAACGTTGAGGGCCCTCTCAACCAGGTGCCCTCAACCAGAGTTGACGATCCAAGGGGTCAACGAACGCGCTGCGCTGCGCGCAAACGACTTGAGTCGTCTCCCCGGTCTGGCACCGATCGTGCAAAGGGTTCAGCACAGGTCAGGAGACACGGACATGAACAACACTTCGCGAATTTCCATGGTGGGCGTGCTGGCGACCACGGCGGCGAGCATCCTCGCGGCGAGCGCCTCGGTGTTCCTGCTGAGCGGCAGCGTCGTGGTGGCCAACCCCAACGCCCCCGGCGGCGGCTATCCCAGCGACGACGCGGTCCCCAGCCACGGTCTCGACCTCCCCATGGGCCCCACCTGGGTTGGCGGCCCCCAGCCGGACCTCCCCCCCGAGCCGGCTCCCGAGGCCCCGATCCCCGAGACCGCTGACGGCGACGACGACCCCCGCGACACCCCGCCCACCCAGTTCTTCGGCGAGGAGATCTCGAGCGAGACCGACAGCATCCTCTACGTGATCGACCAGTCGGGCAGCATGAGCATCAAGGCCGAGCCCTTCGAGGATCACACCGGCGCGATCGTCTCCGACGGCAGCCGCCTCGACCGCGCCAAGGCCGAGCTGAAGAAGTCGATCAGCGGCCTCCCCGAGAACTTCTTCTTCAACGTCCTCTTCTACGACGAGTGCGTCAGCAACTGCTTCCAGGGCAAGGTGCAGGCCTCGGCCGGCAACAAGACCGCCGCCTTCGCCTGGATCGACGCGATCCAGCCCGACGGCTGGACCAACACCGGCCTCGCCGTCCAGACCGCGCTGACCGACAAGAGCAACAAGACCGTGGTCCTGCTCAGCGACGGCTCGCCCAACTTCCTCGACTGCGCCATGGCCTACGTCGGCAGCTCCGACGACCACGCCAACCTGATCCGCAGCGAGAACACCCAGGGCGCCACGATCAACACCTTCGGAATCGGGATCAGCACCGACGTGACCTCCCGAGCCTTCATGCAGCGAGTCGCCTCCGAGAACCGCGGCAGCTACGTGGAGATCAACTAACCAAAACATCCTGTCTCTCAATAAACCTGACCTGTCAGCGGCCCGCACCACGGTGGTGCGGGCCGTTGTCTGTACTGGCTAGACGGAGGACGGAGGCCGAGGACCGAGGACCGAGACCGAGGCCGAGGACCGAGACCGGAGACCGAGACCGAGACCGAGGACCGAGACCGAGGACCGAGACCGAGACCGAGGACCGAGGACCGAGGACCGAGGACCGAGGACCGAGGACCGAGGACCGAGACCGAGGACCGAGGACCGAGACCGAGGACCGAGACCGAGGACCGAGACCGAGTACATGCAACTCCCTCGGCCAGGGCGGTCGCGATGTGTCCTCAGAGGGAATGGTGAGCGCGTTCGGGGCGAAGCCTTCAACCTCCTCGGAGTCGGGTCCCCTGAGGTGTAAACAAGGTCACCGGATCAAAGTGTCAACGAGGTCTCCGGTCATACAAGGCGCAGCCCCCCAGGAAATGTGGCCCGATCCGCTGGCGCCTGCTACTCCACCACTGAATGGACGAGCTCCCTCCCCTCGACGCCGACTACGTGGTCGAGTCCCCCCTCGGTCGGGGCGGAGTCGGCGTCGTCCTGCGCGCGCGGGAGCGCGGCACCGGACGGCGGGTCGCGCTCAAGTGCACTCAGCCGCGGGACGAGACCGCCCGCGCTCGCTTCCTGCGCGAGGGGCGAGTCGCCGCCCAGCTCCGTCACCCCGGGATCGTCAACGTGCACCGGGTCGGCACCTGGGGCGGGCAGCTCTGCCTGGTCTATGAGCTGGTCCCCGGCGCCCGCCCGCTCGACGAGGCCTTCGCGGAGCTCGAGCTCCCTGGCCGCCTCGACCTGCTCGCCCAGACCGCCGAGGCCCTCGCCTCGGCCCACGCGGCGGGGCTCGTGCACCGAGACATCAAGGGAGACAACGTCCTCGTCGACCAGGAGGGACGCGCCCGCGTGGCGGACTTCGGCCTGGCCACGGGCGCCGACCTCGAGCGCCTGACCCGCACCGGCGCCCTGCTCGGCACCCCCCGGACCATGGCCCCCGAGCAGATCAATGGACGGCCCGGGATCACCCCCGCCGCGGACGTGTGGGCCCTGGGCGTCCTGCTCTACCAGGCCCTCTGCGGACGGCTGCCCTTCGAGGACGCAGAGACCCTCCTCGAGCTGAGCGTGGCCATCGCCAGCGCGCGCTTCGAGCCGCCCAGCGCGCTCGCGCCCGAGACCCCTCCCGCCCTCGAGCGGCTCTGCCTGCGCGCCCTCCAGCCAGACCCGGCTCGGCGCCTCCCCGACGGCGCCGCCTTCGCCGCTGGGCTCGCCGCCGCCCGCGCAGAGCCCGAGGCGAAGCGCTCGGCGCGCGGACCCCTCGTCCTGATCGCGCTCGCGATCCTGGGGCTGGCGCTCTGCGAAGCGGCGCTGGAGCTGCAGAGCCGCAGCCAGCCCCCCGCCGCGCGAGCGAGCCCGGTCCCCGCCTCCACGCTCCCCCTTCGCCCGACCGCGACCCCCAGCCGCGCTGCCACGCCGCTCTCGCCTCTCGAGCAGGAGGTGGCGGCGATTCGCAACCAGCCCTTCCGCTTCACCCCGCTGCCCGCCCGGCTCGCGAACTTCGCCCCGATCGAGCGCAGCTCGACGCTGGCCCTGACGCGCGACGCCTGCAACGCCGGTGAGCCGAGCGCGGCCCACTCCCTGGCCAAGCGCCTGCTCCCCGCGCACCGGGAGGAGGCCCTCGACCTCCTCCGCTGGGGCGCGCGCTGCGGAGATCGCCTCTGCCGCAAGGGCTTGCTGCGCGAGCTGACCCGCCCCGAGGAGCGCGCGGAGCTCCTCGGCTGGCTCGCGGTCCACGCCGAGCTGGGCGAGCCCGACGACGTCTACAAGCTCGCCCTCGTCGAAGACGAGCCCGGCGAGCTGGGCCGAGTGGCCGCCAAGATCCGCCGCTCGCTCCCCCTCGAGCGCCAGCTCCACCTGCTCGACCTCATGGAGCGCGACGAGCGGCTCGACGGCCCGCGAGCCTGGGCCCGCCTGCTGCGCGCGCTCCCCCGCGAGCAGGACCCCGATCAGCTCCGGCGAGCCGCGGGGCCGCTCCTGCAGCGGATCGAGCACGGCCTGCCCCGCCCCGACCTGGCCCTGCTCGAGGCCGGCCTCTCGCGCGCTCAGCTCGCCGCGCTCTGCCTGGGGCTCTGCGAGTCGGACGCGGGGATCGCCCTGGCCGCGCCCTTGATCCGCGAGCGCCTCCTGGATCACGAGCGCGTCGTGGTCGCCTTCCGCGCGCGGGTCTACGCGCGCCGCAAAGCCGACGCCTACAGCGCGCAGAGCTTCGCCTGGCTCGAGGCCCTCCCGCGCAGCGGAGCCGTGCTCAACGAGCTGGGCAAGGCCTGGCTGTGGGGCTACGCCGGCCAGGGCGGCGGCCGGGAGGACCGCGCGCGCGGCCGGAAGCTCCTGCGCGAGGCGATCCAGGCGGGCAACACCGAGGCGATCCACCACCTCTACGCCAGCTACCGCTGGGACCCCCAGGCGAGCCCCGCTGAGCGCGAGGCGACGCGCGCCGCCGCGATCGAGCAGGACAACACCGAGGCCATGCAGGAGCAGGCCGGAGTGCTCCACGAGCGCGGCCGACCCGAAGACCTCGCCGCGGCCGAGGCGCTCCTGCGCGAGGCCGTCGAGCTCGGGAGCAGCGCGGCGCGCTGGCAGCTGGCCGACGTGCACCGCAGCCGGGGCGAGTTCGCCGCAGCAGAGCGCCTCCTGCTCCAGGCCGCCGAGGCGCGCGAGCTGCCCGCCATGGAGCGGCTGGCGCTGATGCTGGAGAAGGGGCAGCCGCGCCTCGACCTCGCCGCCGCCGCCCAGTGGAGGGAGCGAGCGGCGCTGCGGCTCCACCCCGAGAGCATGCGCCGGCTCGCAGCAGCCCACCTGGCCGGCCGCGCCTTCCCCCCGCAGGACCCAGCGCGCCGCGCCAGACTGGCCGAGGCCGCCAGAGACCCGCGCGCCCTGCGCGAGCTGGCCGGCGAACTCCCGGCAGAGCGCGCCGGGCTCTCGATCGCCCTCCTCTTCGCCGCTGCGGAGGCGGGCGACCGGATCGCCGCCTCGGCCCTGGTCCAGCGCTTCTGGGAGCAGCAGCCCTACCAGCTGCGTCGCCTGAGCGCGTCCTGGCAGCTCGACGCCCACGCCCTGCGCCGCATGGCTCGGATCTACGCCCAGGGCCGCGGCGGACCGCGCGACACCGCGCGAGCCAACGCGCTGCGCGAGCGAGCCCGCCAAACTCGATAAGCCTGGCCTATTGACTCGCGTTCAATTCGTTAGCAGCGATCCACGAGGGCGTCCCCTAGGTTGGGGGCATGAACGAGACGAGCCCTGCGCGCACCGGCCTGGAGTGGACCTTCCGAGCGGTCCTGCTCCTCTTGGCCCTCTACCACCTCGCGACCGGCGTGGTCGCGGTGTTCTTCCCCGACTTCAGCCGGGGCTTCTACCAGGCGCTCTATCACTTCGAGCCGCACTACTGGGATCAGTACCGGCTGATCCTCAAGCCCTGGGGCAGCTACGCGCTCTTCACCGGAGCGGTCCTCTCCTGCGCCTGCTGGGCCCCCCGCAAGCACCAGAGCGTGATCTGGGCCATGACCGGGCTGCTCTGCATGCGCGTCGGCTACCGGCTGATCTGCCAGGACGAAGCCGCCGCGGTGCTCGGGATCGATCACGCGCGCAACTACCTGAACGTGGGCCTGATGCTGATCTGGATCGCGGTCCTCGGCGCCTGGTCGCTGGTCGAGGCCAGGAGTCCCCGCCGCGAGCCGGCAGAGGGGGTCGAGCACGTTGTAATGGGGGGGTGGACCCCTTCCTCGCACTCAGCCGCCAGGGGCTAGCCCCCCTCGCCCGCGCGGGCTACTTCGCGCCGGGCCCGGCGCGCCGGCCCCGGCGGGTCGTGCTCCTGGCGGGGCACTGGCTGGGCGACACCTACTGGGCCAGCCAGGTCGTCCCCGCCCTGCGCGAGCGCCTCGGCCCGGACGCCGAGCTGTGGGTCGCGACCAAGGCCCGCGCGCGCGCGCTGTGGGAGGGCCTGGTCCCGGCCAGCCGCGTGCTCGTCCTCCCGCACCTCGTCAGCGATCGCCTGCGCGAAGGGCTCTCGCTGCGCGGGCTGTGGGCCGACGCCCGCCGCCTGCGCTGGCTCGAGGCGGACCTGCTCCTCGACCTCACGTCCAACCCTTACTCGGCCCAGGTCGCCTTCCTGGCCCGGCCGAGCCGCGCCTACGGCTGCGACGCCCACCGGCTGAGCTGGCTCTACTCCCAGCCGAGCGAGCCCCACCCCGCGGGCGCGCACCTCGCGACGCGCCCCTGGCGCGCCCTGGCGCAGGCCTTCGGCGAGGCGCCCCCCAGCGAGGTCCTGCCGCGCGGGCTCGCGCCGCCCCTGCCCCCCGCCCGCGAGACCCTGGCCGCGCTGGGGCTGGGCGAAGAGGCCGCGCTGGCCGTGCTGGCGCCGGGCGCCGGCTGGGCGAGCAAGCGCTGGCCGGCCGAGCGCTTCGCGGCGCTGGGCGAGCGGCTGCGCGCCGAGGGGCTGGAGGTGCTCGCCCTCGGCAGCGCCGCCGAGCGCGCGCTGCTCGAGCGCGTCGCGGGTCGCAGCTACCCCGGGCTGAGCCTCGCGCGGACCCGCCTGCTCCTGGCGCGAGCCCGGCTCGTGGTGGCCAACGACTCGGGCCTGGGCCACCTGGCCGCCGGCGAGGGCACCCCCGTCCTCTCGCTCTTCAACTCGACCAACCCCGGCCTCTACCGCCCCCTCGGCCCGCGGGTCCGCGTCCTGCGCAGCGGGTGCGCGCACGAGCCGCGCGGGGCCGAGGTCCACTGCCACGGCCAGGCCGAGTTCCCCTGCCCCGCGAGCTGCTGGGACGGGCTCGACCTCGAGCGCGCCTGGAGCGCCTGCCAGGAGCTGCTGGCGTGAGCGCCTACGACGAGGGCGAGCTGTGGGACCAAATGCTGGCGGCGCTCCTGGCCGAGCACGCGCTCCTCGACTCGGACGAGCTCGAGCGCGCCGAGGCGCTCAAGCGCGCGCGGGGGGAGAGCCTGCGCACGACGGTCGTCAAGGAGGGGCTGGTCCACGCGGACGCGCTCGAGGCCCTCTACCAGAGCTCGGCCGACGACGAGCCCCTGCTGCCCGTCCCCCGCGGCCGGCGCGCGGACCTGCTCCCGAGCGACTACGACTCCGACGCGCCGACCAGCCACGACGAGGCCCACGACTCGCCGAGCGCGCTGGACTCGGACGCCGCCGGCCCGACGGACGCGCCCGCGTCCGGCGCCCCCGCGTCGGACGCGCCGGACTCCGCCGCTGCGGTCCCCCCGGCCACCCCCGGCGCGCCCCCCGGTCGCCGGCTGGGCGCCTACGTGGTGCTCGGCGAGCTGGGCCGCGGCGGCTGCGGCGTCGTGCACCGGGCCTACGACCTGCGCGGCGAGCGCGAGGTCGCGCTCAAGCAGCTGCTCCGTGCCAGCGAGACCGCCCTGCACCGCTTCGAGCGCGAGCGCGAGGCGGCCGCGCGCCTGCGCCACGAGAACGTGGTCCCGGTCCTCGACGCCGGCGAGGCCGGCGGCCTGCCCTACCTCGTAATGGAGCTCGTCGACGGCCCCTCGCTGGCGGTCCTGTGTCGCGACGAGCAGGGCGGCCCGCAGCCGCCGCCCGTCGACACGGCCGCGCGCTGGCTGCGCGACGCAGCCCGCGGGGTGGCCGCCGCTCACGCGGCGGGCGTGCTGCACCGCGACCTCAAGCCGCACAACGTGCTGGTCGGGAGCGACGATCGCGCGCGGGTCGTCGACTTCGGCCTGGCGCAAATGGTCGAGCGCGGGGCGACCTTCACCCGGACCGGCGCCACGATCGGGACCCTGGCCTTCATGCCCCCCGAGCAGATCGCGAGCGGCGGCAAGGCCCTCGGCGAGAGCTGCGACGTCTACGGCCTGGGCGCCACGCTCTACTTCGCCCTCAGCGGCCAGCCCCCCTTCGACGCCAAGCGCTACGGCGAGCTGCTGGAGCAGGTCAAGCACGCCGCGCCGCGCCCCCTGAGCGAGCTCAACCCCGAGGTGCCCCCGCCCCTGGACGCCCTGGTCCAGCGCTGCCTGGCCAAGGACCCCCGCGGCCGCCCGCCCAGCGCCGCCGCCCTGGCCGAGGCCCTCGACCAGCACCTGGCTGGGACGCTCCGCCTGCCGAGCGACCCGCCGCCCCTCTTGCCGCTGGCGGCGCTGGCCCTGCTCGCGAGCGGGCTCCTGGTCTCGCTGCTCGTGCTGGGCGCGGCCTGGCGCGGGCCCGCCCCCGCGAGCCCGACTCCCCAGAGCACGCCCTTCCTCAGCGCGCCCCCGCCGGCCCAGTGGACGCGCCCCGCGCTGCGCTCGGCCCTCGCCGAGTGGGCGACGCTCCCCGCGCTCTATCGGCGGATCGCGCTGACCGACGAGGTCTCCCGCCTGAGCGCGCGGTTCGAGCAGCGCTGGCGCGACGCCCTCGGCCAGGACGCCGACGCGCTGGGCCGGCTCCTGGCCGACCAGGCCGAGCCCGGCGACGAGGCCGACCTCGCGGCGCTGGCCTCGGCCAGCCTGACGAGCGAGGAGGGCGCCTCCCTGGCCGGCCTGGCCGCCGCCGCCCCCCGGGCCCGGGTCCAGCTCAGCCAGCAGGAGCGTCAGGAGCTGATCCGCTGCGCCGCCTTCGCGCTGCACGAGTCGGGGCTCGGGGACGAGGCCACGCTGGCCTTCACGCTCGAGGGCGAGAACCCCGCTGAGATCCCGCCTCAGGAGCAGATCCTGACCTCCCACCTGGGCTTCGCCTTCGCGCGCCTCGCGGCCCAGCTGACCCACCCCCGGGACGCTGCCCTGGCGCTGGTGCCCCTCAGCCGCGCCGACATGGGCAAGCACCTGGGTCGGCTGGCCGCGCCTCGCGATCAGCGCCTGCGCCAGGCGCTCCGCCCCTGGGTGGCGAGCGGGGTGGCCTACGTCGACTCCAGCGCCCCCTGGGGGGCGCGCCTGCTCGGCTGGATCGGCGAGCACCAGGCGGCGCTCTCTTGCGCCGCCGCCGCGGAGCCCGCCCTGCGCGGCGAGCTGCTCGCCGCCGCCGGGCGCTGGGGCGAGGCCGAGGCCCTCCTGGCTCGCGCGGTGGACGCCAGCTCGGGGCCCGCCGCCTGGCTGGCGCGCGCCCGCACGCGACGCCACCGCGGGCTCCTGGCCGGCGCGAGCGCGGACCTCGTCCAGGCCCGCGCGCGAGCCCCCAGCTCGGCGGCGGTGGCGCGGGAGGAGGCCAACGTCGCGCTCCTGGCCAAGCAGCCGGCGCGGGCCCTGATCCGCCGCGCGCTCGCCCTGGACCCCTTCGCGGCCGAGGCCTGGTGGCTGGTCCAGCGCGAGGCCAAGCAGCGCGACGACCGCGCGACCCAGGCGCTGGCCCTCGAACGGGTGCTCGACCTCGACCCGCACGACGCCGAGGCCTGCTACCTGCGCGGACGGCTGCTGCTGGCCCGCGGACGGCTGGCCGAGCTGCGGCGGGTGGTCGAGCTCATGGGGCGAGCGCTGGCGAGCGAGCCGGCCCGGCCCCTGCGCTACCTGCTCCTGCGCGGCACGGCCCACGAGCGCCTCGACGAGCTCGACGCCGCCCGCCGTGACTTCGACCGGGCCGTGGTCGCGGCCCCCGAGAGCGCGCTGGCCTGGGCCAACCGCGCCCACGTCAACACGCGTCGCGGCGACCCCGCCCGCGCCCTCGACGACTGCGCCGAGGCCCTGCGCCACGCGCCGCGCCTGCCCGTGGCCTGGCTCAACCAGGGCGAAGCGCTGCTGAAGCTCGAGCGCTGGAGCGAGGCGGCGCGCTCCTTCGAGCGCGCGAGCGAGCTGGGGCGCGAGGGCCAGGCGCTCTTCGGGCTGGCCTCGGTCGCGCGCGGCCGCGGCGATCCCCGCGGCGAGCTCGCGAACCTGCGCGCGCTCCTGCGCCGCCAGCCCTGGCGACGCCTGGCCTGGGATCGCCTGGCCGAGCTGCACCTGGAGCGCGGCGACCTGCAGGCGGCCTACGACGCGCTCAGCCAGGTCCTGGCCCGCGGGCCGAGCGCCGAGCGCTACGCGCGGCGGGCCGGGGTCGCGCGCGCTGGCGGCGCCGAGGAGCTCGCGGAGGTCGACCTGCGCTATGCGGAGTGGCTGGGGCCGGAGTAGGTGCGACGAGGGTCGAGCTCGACGACCGAGACCGACGACCGAGTCCGACGTCCGACGTCCGACGTCCGAGTCCGAGCCCGACGACCGAGTCCGACGACCGAGTCCGACGACCGAGTCCGAGACCGAGTCCGACGACCGAGCCCGACGACCGAGTCCCAC
>MDTG01248504.1_pt1 | contig 11182 bp, 13 predicted proteins | sample 811421 | NCBI WGS metagenome assembly MDTG01 (sample SAMN05326645, study PRJNA326480) | marine metagenome | isolation source: seawater | place: Pacific Ocean: South East | collected 2011
CTACGTTGATAGGCTGGGTGTGGAAGCGCGGTAACGCGTGTAGCTGACCAGTACTAATAGCTCAATTGGCTTGATTTATGCACTGAAAAAAATTTTCTAAGGTATTTGATATATATAATTCTAGATATTGTTAAACTTAATAATATAAATTGGATAAATTTATTCTTTATTGTCCATAATATTTATTGGGACCATTTTTCCTTTCAAAATGATACTTAGCTAAATTTTTATCAATATTTGGTTTAGATTTTATTAATAATGATTTGAAATACATCTTAGCGCATTGTTCTAAAACTAATGCATTTTCGAAATTCTGTTTAATTGAATCACCCCAACAAAACGGCCCATGATTACTTAATAAAATTGCCCCAGAGTTATAGCAACCAGTCTCTTTAATTTTTTCAACTATAATTTTACCGCAATTAATTTCATAGTTTTTTAATATTTCTTTTTTTTTAATTTTTCTTGTTACATGAACATCTCCATTAAAATGGTCAGCATGAGTAGTTCCGCTACACTTAATTCTTTTTCTAATTTGACAAAAAATAGTAGCGTATAAGCTGTGGGTATGACATATGGATGTGATATTTTTGAATGATTTATAAATCTCTAAATGAGTTAAAAGATCTGTTGATGGTTTTAATCCAGAAATTTTTTTTTGATTTTTAATATTTATTACTGATATATCATTTGATTTAATTTTTAAAATATTTACACCGCTTGGTTTAATAAGAATTACTTTCTTTTTTCGATCAATTACACTTAAATTCCCCCATGAGAGTGAAGCTAAACCGTGGGAATAAATTTTTTTATTATATTCAAGAACAATTTTTTTTTCTTTATTTAAACTCATTAGTTTTTCTTATATATTTATTCACGTATTTAGCAACTTATGATTAGTTCTAATTTTAATAGTTTTAGTGTAGGTAGTAAAAATTTAATTTACGAATTTATTTTTAATTTTAAAACATTACTAACTTATATTTTTTTTGGAACAATATCAGTAGCAGTAGAATTATCTTTAAGAAAATTTATAATTCAATATGGCTATAATGAAAACTTTTCCTCATATTTAAGTCTACCATTTGGAATAATTTTAGCTTTTTACTTAAATACAAAATATAATTTTAAAATTAAAAAAAAAAAATTATTTATTTCATTTATTCTTTTCACATCTATATCTTTAATTTCATTTTTTACACAGAAAATGATAAGCCAGATATATTTAGGAAATTTAGATTACGAACTAAAAAGGCTCATCGTTTCAGGGACATGTTTCATTTTTTTTTACTTTGCTCATGTAAAATTTTCTTTTAAAGATAAGGTGAAGATTGGTGTTGCTGTTTACGCCAATGGTATAGAGGATATTAATAAAATATTTCAAAAAATTAATAAATATCCAGATTTTATACATGTCGATTTAGTTGACACTACTTTCAACAAAAATTCTTTAGAAATAAACCCAAATCAAATTAAATTAGCGAAGCAAGTATGGAAGAATAAGCAAATTCATATGCATATAATGTCAAAATATCCATCTAAATGGATAGACACTTATATTCACGAGGTCGATAAGATTTTCTTTCATTATGAAATTTTCGAAGATATTGAAAAACTATTAAAAAGATACAAAAAATATGAAAACAAAGTTGGTATGGCCGTGTCATGTAATACCAAATTTGAAAAATATAAAGATTTAATAATAAAGTTTAAGAATGTTTTATTACTGGCAATAGATGTCCCAGGTCAATCAGGACAAAAATTTAATTCTAATGCAATAGAAACAATTAAAAAAATTAACAATCATATTGGAATGAACGACACAACTTTGTGTGTTGATGGAGGAATTAATAATTCAACAATTAAATTAATTGATTCAGATGAGATAATAAGTGGCTCTTATGTCTTAAAAAATAAAGATCCTATAGCTGCAATGCTTTTATTGAAATTCACATAAAAATGAAAAAAATAAAGTTAAAGCAGGATATTATTAATGAATATAGTTCTCTAAAAGAAATAATATCTTTTACATTTGTGGGTAGTTTTCTCGATAAAGAAAACTATAGCGATATAGATATTGTTATAATTGTAAAGAATTTGAATAAAGAATTATTTAATATTCTCAAAAGTAAAATAAAAAATTTAAATTTAAAAAAATACAATATCAAAAAAAATTTAATAATTAACTCATCTTTTGGTCCTTTAAAATACGATTATAAAAAAAATATAGTTTTTCATTTAATGATTTATGACCTTGAGGACCATATAAAACATACTCTAACTAGCCCCTTTACATGTTATGACTGGCAAAGATATAAAGCAAGCATAGGTAAAAATTTGTCAGATCTTTATCCTGTATTTGGTATTAGCTTTGATGATTTTTTAATGAATGATAGAGGTATAAAATCTTACATAAAAAATTTAAATAATAATCAAATATCTTTTAAAGATTTAAAGTTCCCAAATAAAAAACCATTATTAGAAAAAAAAAATTTTAATATTAATAATGATATTGCAATGGCAGAATTTTCATATCATATCATAAAGTATTTAATTTCAAATTTATTAAAAATCTTAAATTATAAAAATAAAAGTTTTAGGTCAAAAAAGATAAGTCTTTTAATAAGAGAAATATACAAAGATTCCGCTACAGATATGAAGTCGATATTAAATTTTTATAAAATTTTAGAAGATTTTAAAATTAATAATAACTCAAAAAACTTACCAACGTATAATTTTACAAAAGATATTACTTTAAAATTCATCTTAAAATTTAAATCATATATAAAATTTTTAAATAATAATTTAAAAAAAATGATTTTTATGAGACATTTTAAAACCAGCTTATCATCAAATGTTTTTTTAGGAAAAAAATTAAACCCACCTATTAAAAAAAAGATAAAGAAATCTAAAGAAAAATACGAATTAGTGATTACCAGCAAATTAAGAAGAGCTTTGCAAACAGGCAAAATTTTTGGAAAAGAATTAGAAACAAACTATTTATTAAATGAAATAGATTATGGCTCAGCAGAGGGTATGAATATCAAAGAATTAGAAAATTCATATCCTAATATTTTGTCTAAATGGAAAAAAGGTAAAGATGTTAGGTTTCCTGATGGAGAAAATCACAGGCAAGTAATGCAGCGAGTTAGTAAGTTTCTTAAATCTTTATTTATAAAAAATAAAAATAAAATTTTAATAGTATCTCATAACGTATTTTTAAGATGCTTAATTGCAAAATATTATAAAATTAAAACAGAAAATATTTACAAAATAAAAATAAATTATGGACAAAAATTTGAATTTTTTAAATATAAAAATAAACTAATACCAAATATTTCAAATAAAGAAGTAAAAAAAATATTTTTGAATTTAAATGAAGTTAGCAATTCTATTAACCCTAGATAGTAAATCTGACAAAAAAGTAATTTTTTGGAAAAAAAAATTCAAAAAAATATATTCAAAATTGTTATTTGTTGATGATGTGCCTCATCTTACTTTAATTGCAACTCAAGTAAAATTTAAAAAAAAAGGTATTCTTGAATTAGAAAAAGAAATAAAAAAAAGCAATATTAATTTTGAATTAAATATTTTGAAAAATGATACTTTTAATAATGATTTAATAAATAATGGCAAAACATTTTTTTTTAAAATAAAAAAAAATGACAAAATTAAAAAAATTCAAATTCAAGTTGCCAAATCTATAAAAAAAAATTTTCAACTTATAAAACAAAAAAATACTAAATTTAGATCATTAGAAAAACAAAACTTAATAAACTATGGTTTTCCATATGTTGGAAGAAATTGGATACCACATATTTCTGTTTGTAATGTAATTGATAAAAATTTGAATAAAAAGATAACAAAAAATTTTTTAGCTCAAAAAATTGGGATGAAATTTAAAATAAAAAAATGTTTAATTTGTAGTGTAGTTAAAAACAAACTTAAGATACTAAAAAAAATTTAAATGATAAATGTAATTTTGTCTGCAGGAGCCAGTCAAAGATTTTTTGATGCTGGGTATATTATCCCAAAATTTTTATTAAAAATTAAAAAACAATACATGTTTTTGCAGGCCGCTAAATCGTTGCCAAAAAAAAATAATTGGATATTTATTTTTCAAACTAAACATTTAGAAAAATATAGTTCAATAAAAAAAAGTATTACAAAAGAATTTAAAAAATTTTCATTAATAAGCTTAAAAAAAAAGACTAGTGGTCAAGCTTCTACACTTTTAAAAATTAAGAAAAAAATTAATCATAATGAAGATGTTTTTGTAACATCAAATGATATGTACTTTAAATATGACAAAAAAAAATTTAACAAACTAGTTAAATCTAAAAATAATGTAGTGTTTGTAACAAAACCATCAAAATATATGTTAGCCAATCCTCAATATTTTGGATGGGTCAGACATTCGAATAATATTGCTAAATTATTCAGCATTAAAAAAAAATTTAAGTCAGTAAAGAAAAATGATTCAGTAATAATAGGTTCATTTTATTTCAATAAATTTGAAGATTTTGTTCAATATTTCAATTTTCTAAAGAAAAGAAAAGGAAGAGTTAATAAAGAGTATTATATAGATAGTGTAATTGAGCAAATTTCATTCAATAAAAAAGTTGTAGTTCTGCCAGTAAGCAGCTTAATCAATTGGGGAACACCAACTGAATATGAGAAAAATAATGATCTCAAATCTTGACCTCTCTTTAGTTATCCCCTGCTATAATGAAGAAAAAAACCTTAATCACTTGTTAAAAAATGTAAAAGAGGTTTTAGAATCATCAAAATTTAACTTACAAGTAATATTAGTTAATAACGGCTCAATAGATAACACTTCTAAAGTTTTTGAATCTTTTAAAAAAAATAATTTAAAATTAAATTTAAAAATCTTAAATTTAATGCCTAATCTTGGATATGGTGGGGGAATATTAGAAGGTTTAAAAATAGCAGATGGTAGAATTTTATCATGGACTCATGCAGATCTCCAGACGGATATAAATGATATAAAAGTTGCATATAAGAATTATATATCGAACGAGAGTAAAAATATTAGATCTATCATTAAAGGAAAAAGAAAAAAAAGGAAAATTCTTGATGTTATTTTTACTAAATTAATGACTTACTTTATTTTTGCAATTTCTGGCAGATTTTATGATGATATTAATGCTCAACCTAAATTATTTAGTAGAGAAATTTATAATGATTTTGATCATCCACCAAAAGATTTTTTATTAGACTTTTATTTATTAACTAAAGCAGTAGAAAAAAATTACAAAATTAAAACATTTAATGTATTTTTTAAAAAAAGGCTACATGGAGAAGCCAAAGGCGGGGGAACAATTATTGGTAAAATTAAGTTATCATTTAAAAGTATAAAATATATATTGAAATTACATTATGGAAATAATAATTCACAGAATTAATCAAATAAAAAAATTACAAAAAATTCCTCAAATTTATGGAGCTGAAGTAGATTTAAGAAGTAGAGGAAGTAATATTATATTAAATCATGAACCACACCAGAATGGTGATAAGTTTGAAAATTTTTTAGAAAATTACAAACATGGTACATTAGTATTAAATATTAAAGAGTCTGGTATCGAGGATGAGGTTTTAAAACTTGTAAAAGCCAAAAAATTAAATAGTTTTTTTTTGTTGGATATTGAAATTCCTTATTTGTTTCAGTGTTTAAAAAAAAAAAATAGAAATTGTGCTTTGAGACTTTCTCACTATGAACCATTGTATGCATATATGGAGTTCAAAAAAATTTTTAACTGGTTTTGGATTGATTCTATAAAAAAAATTAATTTTACCAACAATGATATTAAAATTCTAAATAAAAATAAAACTTGTTTTGTCTGTCCAGAAAGATGGGGGAAGCCACAATTAATAAATTATTACAAAAATTATTTTAAAAAAAAAAAACTAAAGATTTCATCAGTTATGACATCATTAAAATATGTTGATAAGTGGATATCTTAATTTTAAATAAATTTAAAAAATTATGAACATTTTAATATTAGGCTTGGGTTCAATTGGCCAGAGACACCTTAGAAACTTAAGAAAAATTGATAAAAAAATTAATTTTTATGCTGTAAGAAAAAAATTTTTTACTCCCCATTTAGATAATAAGAACAAAGTTATTAAAGGTGATATTAAAAAAAAATATAATATCATGTATTTAAAGAATTTAGATCAAATAAATAAGGATCGATTAAGTATTGATGCAGCATTTGTTTGCACACCATCCAAATTTCACATCGATGAAGCAATATGGTTAGCAAAAAATAATATCAATATATTTGTTGAAAAACCCCTCGGAGATAGCTTTAGAAATCTTGATAAATTAAAAAATCTATTAAGAAAAAAAAGTAATTTAAAGCATATGATGGGATACCAATTAAAATTTAATCCTATAATTTTGAAATTAGAAGACTTGCTCTCAAAAAAATAATAGGAGATATCTATTATTTAGATATCCATCATGGAGAACATATAAATGACTTTCATCCATATGAGGATTACAAGCACTCTTATGCAGCAAAAAAATCGTTAGGTGGCGGGGTAGTATTAACGCAGATACATGAGATTGATTATATGTTGTTTTTATTCGATAAATATAAAATAGTTACTAAAAGTTATATTTCAAGAAAAGTCTCCGACTTACAAATTGATGTAGAAGACACATTGTCCGCTCAATTTATAATGCGTGATGGGAAAAGAAACTTAATTTGTCAACTTCATACAAATTTTTACGAAAAACCTAAAAGAAGACAAATTAATATAATAGGAAAAAAAGGCAAAATATTTTGTGATTTGAATAAAGGTATAATTAGTATTTTCAGAAATGGTAAAGTAAGGAAGATTTTATTCAATTTTGATAGAAATGAAATTTTTATGAAGCAAGTTAAATATTTTTTAAATTGCATCAAAAAAAATAAAAAAATTAGTAGTAAATTAGATGTAATTAATGGTGCAAAATCTTTAGAGCTTGCTTTAAGATTAAAATAATAGAGATGATTTATAAAAACAACTTAGGTAATAGAATAATTTATTCGTATGTTTTAGGAAGGTTTTCAAAAAAAACAGCATCATATTTTCAATATTTCCCAATATCAAATTGGCATAATGAATTTAAGATAGCAAAAAAACTAGGTTTTAATGGAGTTGAATGGATAGTTTCAGATCTCAGTAATCCAATTTTCAACAAAATATTCAGAAAAATAATTATTAAAAATCTAAAAAAAAACAAAATTAAAATTTGTTCAATATTTTTAGATTTTATTATGAGAAAACCTTTATATGAATTTGAAAAAAATGAGTTAATTTGGATAGTTGAACAAATAAAGATATTAAAAAAAGAATTTAAGTTTAAAAGACTAACTCTACCGATTGAAGAGACTTGCAGATATAAAAATCAAATTCAAAAAAAAAAAACTCTTGGTGCATTAAATTTTTTGTTAATAAATTTGAAATCAAACCTCAAATTCACCATTGAAACAGACCTAAAGTTGAATGAGATTGAAAAAGTTTTGAATGATAAAAGATTTAAAGATTTAGGTCTACTGATTGATCTTGGAAATATACGAGCAAGCAATAGACGAATTCAAGACTACCTAAACAAATTTAGTGATAGAATTTATAGTATTCATATTAAATTTAGAGATAAAAATTGGGGAAAAAGTGCTCACATACCCAAGGATTTTTTTGAATTAAAATATATAAAACAAAATTTTCATAGGTTAAAAAAAATTAATGATATAACATTTCAAACATATAGATCTAATAATAGATTTTTAAATGATATGAAGAGGTCAATAAAAAATTTTAATGAAAATATTAAAAAATAAATATGCTCTTATAACAGGCGCAGGTGGATTCTTAGGAAGATATCATTCTGAAGCCTTAGCTGAAGATGGATTTAATATAATAATCGTAGATATATCCGAAAATTTACTTCAAAATCTTAAGGATTACTTAAAGAAAAATTACCCTCAGATAAAAGTATTTTCTTTTCTATGCGATATAACATCAAGCAAGAATATAATTGATTTACAAAAAAAACTTAAATTAAAAAATATTTTTATTAGTTGTTTAGTGAATAATGCTGAAAACAATCCAACAATGAAAGAAAAAAAATTTAAGAAGATAATTAATAAAATTGAAGATTATGATGATGATAGACTTCTTAAGGAGATAAATGTTGGTATTTTAGGAACTTTTAACTGTTGCAAAATATTTGGATACGAAATGTCAAAAAAAAAAATTGGTACAATCATAAATATTTCTTCTGATCTTGGAATAATTGCACCAGATCATAGAATTTATGACCATAGTGAAAATATTGATAAAATTAAAAATTTTAAACCAATAAGCTATTCAATTTCAAAACATGCAATTAGCGGCATCACTAAATATATAGCAACCTACTGGGCCCACAGGAATGTGAGATGCAATACTTTAGCATTTGGAGCAGTCTTTAATAATCAACCAAAAAGTTTAGTGGTAAATTTAAAAAAAAGAATTCCATTGAATAGGATGGCACATAAAAAAGAATATAAAAAAGCTATACAATTCCTTGCATCTTTTGATAATTCATACATGACTGGACAGACGCTAGTTGTTGATGGTGGAAGAACAATTTGGTGAGAAAAAAAAATAAAATCTGGGCAATTATTCCAGCAAGGTCTGGATCGAAAGGCATTAAAAACAAAAATATAGTAAATTTATCTGGAAAACCTTTAATCTATTATACAATTAAAGCTGCATTTAAATCTAGAAAATTTGAAAAAATAATAGTGCTTACTGATTCTAAAAAATATGCAAAGATTGCAAAGAGTTTTGGAGCTGAAATTCCATACTTAAGACCAAAATCAAACGCCATGGATACATCTACAGATAATGAATTGTATACTTATATGCTTAATTTTTTTAGAGGAAAAAAAATTGATACACCAAATTTTTTTGCACATCTTAGTCCCACACAACCCTTTAGACAAAACAATGTAATACAAAAGGGTGTTGATTTTTTTTTTAGAAACAAAACATCTGATTTAAACACAATGAGGTCGGTAACAAAAATGGCTCAGCCTGCATATAAAATGGCAAGAGTTATTAATGGAAGATTATGCTCAATATTAAAAAGAGATTTTGATTTAAATAAACTCAATTTTCCAAGGCAAAGTTATGAACAAACTTATGTTCCAAATGGTTTGATAGATATAATTAGTAAAAAAAATTTAACAGTAAATAAAACCACCCATCATAAAAAAACTCTAGCTTTTATTACAGATCAAATTTACGCTGACATTGACACAGAAATAGACTTAATTTGGGCTAAATATTTAATTTCTAATAAATTAGTAAAATAAAAATTGTCAATTTAATTTATCCTTTGATTAAGTTGTCCTCAACCTTTTGAAAAATATAGTGACCTATAAAAATATGACATTCTTGAATTCTTGCTGTGATTTTAGAATTTACTAAAATAGATATCTTGCAGTATTTTTTTGCTAAGCCACCATCTTTTCCTAAAAAACCAACTGTTAAAATTTTTTTATTTTTACAAAATTTTAATGCATTAATTATATTTTTTGAATTCCCGGAAGTTGTGATTGCTAATAAAACATCACCAGGTTTGTATAGTGCCTCTAAATTTCTTTTGAAAATATCATCAAAATCATAATCATTTCCACAGGCTGTTAAGGTAGAAATATCAGTTGCTAAAGTTAGCGCTGCAATTGGTTTTCTATTTACATGTGGCCTTAATCTGACTAAAAATTCAGCTGCTAGGTGTTGGGCATCAGCTGCAGAACCACCATTTCCACATAATAAAATTTTACCACCGTTTTTAATTGATTTAGTAATTTCATTAATAGTTTTATTTATTTTTTTTTCCTCTGAAAATAAGGTCTTTTTAACTTTGATGGACTCTGAAATTGAACCTAAAAAGTCCGACATTTAATTTTTTATGTGAGCACGAAGTTTTTTGGCAATTGGTATCTCATCCTCTATAATTTTGCCCATACTCTCGGTTCCTATTGCATTCATTATTTTATTTATTGAACTCACAAGGTTTTTCATTCCACTCATTTCAAGCGATGCTGCTTGGTCGCTTCCGTACATCGTTCTATCCAAAGTAATGTGTCTTTCAAGAGAACTTATACCATACATGAATGCACCTATTGATATTGCAACTCCATTCTCATGGCCACTATAACCTACATCACAGCTAAATTCTCTTTTTAATTGATTAATTGTTGCAAGGTTAGCATCTTCAGGTTTCATTGGATAAGTGGATACACAATGCATTAATTCATAATTGCAGTTATTAAGTTTAAAAATCTCAACTGCATCTCTAATATTTTGGGTCGTAGACATTCCTGTTGAAATAAAAGTATGTATGTTTCGTTTTGCAACCTCTTCTAAAAATTTTTTGTCAGTTATCATTGCAGATGCAATTTTGTGATACTTTAAATTAAATTGATCCAGAAAATTTAGACTATTTATATCCCATGCAGATGCAAACCAATCAATAGATTTTTTTCTACAATATTCATCTATTACTTTGTAATCATTTAGACCAAACTCTAAACCTTTTTTTTGATCTCTTTGAGTGGTACCCCATGGGCTTTCTCTAGGTGCATCAAGAATCTCCTTAGAGTATACAATTTCAATATCTCTTTTTTGAAATTTTACTGCATCAAAACCAGCTTCTTTTGCATTATCAATTAATTTTTTTGTGATATTTAAATCGCCATTATGATTAATACCAATTTCAGCTATAAGTATTGGTTTAGTTATTTTCATGTTTAAATCACCTTATAAAGTTATTTTTCTAAAAATCAATTTTAATAAAATTTTTAGTAGTATTTATTTGATGCAGCTCAGCAGTTGGCTGATATTTTGAAATTCGGACATCCAAAATTGCAGATCGTTTTAATTTAATGAATTTTTTAAATATGGGCAAGATCTTAGAGTTTTTCTCTATTTTTAAGTAAGTTAAATTAAAACCCTTGCTTATTGATTTTACATCAGGAGGGCTGTACCCATATTTTTTTTCATTTCCATAGGTTTTTTTAAATGTATTCAAAGTACCCAAGAAGGTATTTCCAAGAGATGAATTATTTAAAACTATAATTTTTATATTTTTGTTATTAGGATTTATTAAGTTTAATTC
>MDTG01317958.1_pt1 | contig 11182 bp, 10 predicted proteins | sample 811421 | NCBI WGS metagenome assembly MDTG01 (sample SAMN05326645, study PRJNA326480) | marine metagenome | isolation source: seawater | place: Pacific Ocean: South East | collected 2011
GCCAGTCCGATCATGCCGGCGAGGCTGATGATCTCCGGCTGCGCTAGCAGCTCTTCGGGCACTTGCTCCATCAATGACTGCACTTCGGCCAACCGCCCCTCGGCGAGCATGGCCCGGGCGAAGCCGGTGTAGGCCTTGACGTTGGTCTGGTCCTGCTCAAGCACGGCGCGGTAAAGGTCTCGGGCCTGCTCGTTCTGCCCTTCTGCGAGGGCTGTGTCTGCCCGCTCCAGCACGTCTTCGGCGCTGGCCTCAGCACCGGCGCCGTCGCCGCCTACAGCGCCTGCTGCCGCGCCGCCCGCTGCTTCGATCAGCTTGTCGACAAAGGCCTGTACCTGACTCTCGGGCAGGGCGCCCATGAAGCCGTCGACCGGTTTCCCCTGGTAAAAGGCATAGACGGTCGGAATCGACTGGATCCGCATCTGCATGGCGAGCTGCTGGTTGCTCTCGGTATCGATTTTCACCAGCTTGACCGCGCCGGCCGCCGCCGTGACCACCTTCTCAATCATAGGACCCAGCGTTTTGCAGGGGCCGCACCATTCCGCCCAGAAATCGACGATGATCGGCTGCTGCATGGAGGCTTCGATCACGTCCTGCGCAAAGGTGGCTTCGGTGCCGTCGATGATGACATCGGCAGGGGCCTGGGGTTGGACGGGGGCCTTGAGGCCGATCAGTTCATTCATGATCTCGTGATCTTTCCGCTTTCGTTCGGATTTTGCCCGTTCGGGCACGGCGTGCTGTGGTTTAAGTGGTGGGTCTGAGGGCGCCCGGCAACCTGAGGGCTGCTCTCAACCGCTTAGGCTTAGAAGTCCAGTATCATCGGCTCGTGCGCCTCGGCGCGCAAGAAGGCCAGCAGGTCCACCGACGAAATTGACGTGGTCCGGTAGTTACGCAGCGGATGATAGTGCAGCACGGCGCAGTCCATCATCCGCTTCTGCAGCACCACCTGCACCGCCTGGTCGGTATCATGGACCACGCCGAAGGGCGTGACAGACCCCGGGATCACCCCGAGATAGGCCATCAGCCGGTCTGGTTTGGCGAAGGAGAGCCGCTGGTCCAGCGCCTGACCCAGCGCCTTGATGTCCAACCGCTGGTCTTCGAGCATGACCACCAGCCACATCTGCCCCTTCTTGTTGCGCAGGAACAGCGATTTGCAGTGACCATCCTCGCTCAGGTCGACCCGCAGCCGCCGTGAGTCCTCGACCGTCCACATGGGGTCGTGGTCGATGGTGTCAGTGTCGATCTCGAGCTCTTGCAGGCGGGCCAGCAACTGTTCCGGGGTCCAGGCGTGGGGGCCGTGCTGGGTGTCGATGTCTTCGCGGGTAATCACAGGGGTGTCGATCATGGAGGGCTCTCAGGTCAGGCTGTCAGCCATTGGGCCTAGCCGATCCCGGCGCCGGAAAAAAGACCCGCTGGCGCCTGTCATCGGGTCAGGAACGCTCAGCCCCCGGCTCGAGCTCGATAATCGTACTGATGTCCGAGGCTTCGCGCGGCTGGTCGAGCATGAATGAGATCTTCTGGTTTTCCAACTGGGCGCGGAGGCTGTCTCGGACCTCATCCAGCGTCGATTTAATCTGCTGCCGGTCGACGACCACGATGACGTGAAAGCAAAGCGGGTGGTAATCGGCTCCGGCGCGCGCGTGCCCGCCGCCATGGTGAACACCGCCGCCTTGAAGCGCTCGCCGAAGCCGCTGTGTATCCGGGTAAGGCTGCCCTATACAGGCGCCTTTGCGCCGCTAGTAATTAAGGAACGAAACTGCTGTGTCTGAAACACCTCGCCCTGAGTTTTCTGAGTCGTCCGGCCGTGGCGTCAACGATCTTCCGCAGCGTCGCCAATGAGAACGAGATTTCGATCCCGGATGACCTCTGGCCCCGGATCAAGGGTTACAATCTGTCGCTGCTGTTTCAGGCCTATAGCGTGTCCCACGATGTCCAAAACGCACGCTTGAAGAAAAAACTGTCAGATGCGCTTTCACAGCAGATTGAGACTCTGATCGAATCGCACTAGAAACGCGAGTCATCGGGCAAAACCAACAGGCCCGACGAAGCCCTTTAATCGGAGACCATGACCATGGACGCGCAAGAAAAAGAACTCGCGACCAACACCCACAAAGACACGGCGGTTGAAGCAGTGGCGACTGAGGCAACCGGCGGCGGGTCTGAACTGCTGGAGGTTGCCGACTACATCAAGCCCGAAGTCGCTGAACAGCTTCGGCGCCAGCTGACCAAAGCCAAGCTGTCTCCCCAAAAAGGCCTGATTTACCTCGCGTCGTTCCCGAAATCAGGGAACACTTGGACGCGTCTCTTCCTGTTCGCGCTGTTCAACCCCTTGGTTCGTGAAGATACGAACTTCAATCTGTCCGACATTGCCGGCCGCGCCGGTCAGATGGACGTGACCTTCCAGCTGTTCGAGCGGATTCTTGGGAAGCCGCACTACGAGATCAGCGATCAGGAGGTCGCCCAGACCATGCCGCTCGCCCAAAAGCTGCTGGCCATCCAGCAGGACAAAAAGGTATTTGTGAAGACGCACCTGTGCAATGGCGCCTGGCACGGCACCCGGACCATCGGCCTCGATACCTTCCGCTCCGCTGTCTACATCGTGCGTAATCCACTCGACGTGACCCCGTCTTTCGCCAGTCATATGAACACCGACATCGACGGCTCGATTCAGGCTATGGCACGGCCATCGCACTTCATCGGCGGCCGGCAGAAGAAATTTGACCTCGAAGAGGCCATCAAGGCTGAAAAGGACAAGCGCCCCGAGCTTTCTGATGAAGAAGCCAAAGAAAAGGCGCTGTCGCCCGGCCAGATCCCGCAGCTGATGGGGTCGTGGTCCGAGCACGTCTCGTCCTGGACTGCTGAGCCTGACCCGCGCGTGATCTACATGCGCTACGAGGACATGAAGCACGACCCGGCTGACACCTTCCACCGCACGGCCATGCATCTGGGCCTACCTTTCTCTCGCGAGGAAGTCATCGCTGCAGAAGAAGCGGTGAAGTTCGACAAGATTCAGGCCAAGGAGAAGGATCAGGGCTTTAAGGAAAAGATGGGCGGCGACGCCTTCTTCCGCAAAGGCAAGACCGGTAACTGGAAAGAGGAAATGACCGACGAGCAGGTGCGTCGCGTGATCCGCAATCACCACGAGCAGATGCGTCGCTTCGACTACATTCCCGAGGAATACAAGGACTTCGGCGACCAGCTGGCCAAGAACGCCAAGCAGTTCGCCGTGGGCGGCATTACCGGCGTCGGCCGCAAACTCACCTACGCCGACAAGCTGCGCATCAAGCGCAACCAGAAAAAGAACAAGAACCAACAGGATGGCTGAGCCTGCTGTGCTGCCTGCGTATCGCCAATACTTTGCTGCGCCTGCGCCCTCGCATGCCTCAGCCCCGACTTCGGCCCCGAGCGTGGTTCTTGGTGGTTCGTCCGCCGTCCGGCGCTCGGTGCTGCAGCTGGCAGCCTTGGGCATTCTAGCCGGTTTGACAGCTTGCGGCGCAACTGACGAGATCAACCTCATCGCCGGTGACAACACCATGAGCTTTGCGCAGGACGAAACCGGTCGTTATACCCGAACCGATGTCGGCGCACTGGGCGATCTGCGTGCGGTCCTGCCCGAGGGCGTGGTGCCGGTGAGCGGCATTCTTTCCGCAAGCGGTGAGCTGGCTGCAGGATCGACCTTGTCGACAGCCCAGACGAAAAACAGCGGTGGCGCCGGTGGTTTCGGCTTTGGAAACTTTACCTTCCGCACGGCCCGTAGCGCAGAGCTCGAAGCCGAGCGGCAGGCCGCCGCAGCGCGCGGTGAAGCAATAGGGACGGCCAGCGAAGGGCAGGGCGGCTTCGGTTTTCTTGGTCGCTTCTTTGGGATAGGCGGCGATCTGGCGGCTGAGACCTTTGGAGTCGATGAACCGGTCCTCGGCTCGGACGGGCTGCCAGTTGCCAGCGATCTCGCGGCCGTTCCGTCGGCGAGAGGCAGCGTAAACCCCTACCTCTGGGATGCTACGGCGCGGACGCTGGCCTTCATGCCAGTTTCGCAGGCGAACTGGGCTGTTGGGCTGTTCTCCACCGACTGGTATTCCGGGACTGAAGCGCGGCCCGAGCGGGTGCGTGTCGATGTCCAGCACACCAGCGATGTTCTGGGGCCGGGATCCTTCCACGTGACGGTCCACCGCCAGATTCTGGAGCAGGGTATGTGGCGGAGTGCGCCATCGTCGCTGCCGGCCGCGCGTGAGTTAGAGGGTCAGATTTTGCGCGTCGCCCAGCAGCTGAAGATCAGCCTGAATTGACCCTTTCCCTGGAACCCGGGTGCCACGGCCGCGAAAACCGGCTGCAGGCGCCGCATAGCTTCCAGCCGGGTCCGAGCCTTTCCACCCGGCCACCCCTGCGGCAAGAATGGCCGCCATCATTGACCGCCACATGATCGGGACTGATCCATGAGCACCGACCGCTATAACGCCACCGCCGCTGAGAAAAAGTGGCAGTCCGTCTGGGATGAGCGGCAGGCCTTTCGCGCCGAGACCGATCCCAGCCGCAAAAAGTACTATGTGCTGGAAATGTTCCCCTACCCCTCGGGCGCTATTCACATGGGTCACGTCCGCAACTACACGCTGGGTGACGTGGTGGCGCGGTACAAGCGCGCGCGCGGCTATAACGTGCTGCACCCCATCGGCTGGGATGCCTTTGGCCTGCCTGCCGAGAATGCGGCTTTCGAGCGGAAGGTGCACCCGGCCGACTGGACCTATCGCAACATCGATCTGATGCGGACCGAGCTGAAATCCATGGGCCTGTCGATCGACTGGACCCGTGAATTCGCCACCTGCGACCCCGAGTACTACGAGCAGCAGCAGCGCATGTTCATCGAGATGTACCGAAAGGGGCTGGTCTACCAGAAGGAAAGCTGGGTCAACTGGGACCCGGTCGAGATGACCGTGCTGGCCAACGAGCAGGTCGAGAACGGCCGCGGCTGGCGCTCCGGTGCGCTGGTGGAAAAGCGGCAGCTGACCCAGTGGTTCTTCAAGATCACCGACTATGCCCCGCAACTGCTGGATGCGATCCACAACGATCTGGACCGCTGGCCAGACAAGGTGCGGCTGATGCAGGAAAACTGGATCGGCCGGTCGGAAGGCGCGGAAATGGCGCTGCCGATAGAGGGGCGCGACGACCAGCTGGTGGTTTTTACCACCCGTCCCGACACGATCTATGGCGCGTCGTTCTTTGCCATGGCGCCCGAGCATCCGCTCGCCAGTGAACTCGCCGCCGATAACCCCGAGCTGGCCGAGTTCATCCGCGAATGCCAGCGCTCTGGCACGTCTGAAGCCGAACTGGAAACGCAGGAGAAGAAGGGCTTCGACACCGGCCTGCGCGCGCAACATCCAGCCTTCCCCGATCAGACCCTGCCACTGTTGGTCGCCAATTTCATCCTCATGGACTACGGCACCGGCGCCATTTTCGGCTGTCCGGGCCACGATCAGCGCGACCTCGAATTCGCACGCAAATATAACCTTCCCGTTATCAGGGTGGTCGCCGGTCCCGACGGCGAAGACGGCCCGATCGGCGAAGAGGCCTACGTCGGCGATGGCCCACACGTCAATTCCGGCCCGCTCGACGGCCTGAAGACCGATGAGGCCAAGTCGCAGGCCATCGCCATGCTCGCAGGCTGCGACCACGGCAAGAGCCGCATCACCTACCGCCTGCGCGACTGGGGTGCTTCGCGGCAGCGCTATTGGGGCTGCCCGATCCCCATGACCCAATGTGACACCTGCGGCGTGGTGCCGGTTGCCGACGATCAGCTCCCGGTTGAGCTGCCCAAGGACGTCAGCTTCGACAAGCCCGGCAACCCGCTCGACCACCATCCGACATGGACCCAGACCACCTGTGCCAAGTGCGGCGGTCCGGCCTGGCGCGAGACGGACACGCTCGACACCTTCGTCGACAGCTCCTGGTACTTCGCCCGCTTCACTTCGCCCCGCGCCGAAACCCCGGTCATTCGCGAGGATGCCGACTACTGGCTGCCGGTCGATCAGTACGTGGGCGGGGTCGAGCACGCCGTGCTTCACCTGCTCTACTCCCGCTTTTTCACCCGCGCGATGAGCGTCATCGGACAGGGTTCGGTCGACGAGCCCTTCGCCGGCCTGTTCACGCAGGGGATGGTCTGCCACGAGACCTATCAGGACCCGGATGGCAACTGGCTCGCCCCCGATGAGATCGAGAAGAGCGGCGACTGCTTCATCACGCTCGACGGCGGCAAGCCGGTCGACGTCGGCCGCGTGATCAAGATGTCGAAGTCCAAGCGCAACGTTGTCGCCCCGGCCCAGATCATTCAGGTCTACGGCGCGGACACGGCCCGCTGGTTCATGCTGTCCGACTGTCCACCAGACCGCGATCTCGAGTGGACTGAGTCCGGCGCTGAGGGCGCCTGGCGCTTCACCCAGCGCGTGTTCCGGCTGGTGACGGAGGCCGCCGGGGCACTGGATCAGCCCGGCGACGCCGATGCTCCGGCCATGAAGGCGCTGCGCGTTGCCAGCCACAAGATGGCCGACGGCGTGACACAGGACATCGAGACCTTCGGCTTCAACAAGTCCGTCGCGCGGCTCTACGAATTCGCCAACGATCTGGGTAAGGCGCTGGGCCAGCCCGGCGTGGCGGGAGAGCCGCTGGGCGAGTGCCTGCGCTTCTTCATCCGCGCCTTCGAGCCGATGATGCCCCATCTGGCGCAGGAGCTTTGGGCGCAGCTGGGTCTGGAGGACCTCGTCTGCCTGGCGCCCTGGCCCGAGGTCGATCCGGCGCTGCTGGTCGACGACAGTGTGACCATCGGCGTGCAGGTCAACGGCAAGCTGCGCGGAACCATCGACATGCCCAAGGATGCGAGCAAGGAAGACACCGTGGCCGCGGCCATGGCGCTGGAAGGTGTCCAGCGGACGCTGGACGGCAACCCGCCCAAGACGGTCATCGTCGTGCCCGGGCGCATCGTCAACATCGTGGCCTGATCCATGGTCCGGGTCGGCGCCGCGCTGCTGTTTCTGCTGCTGAGCCTCGCCGGGTGCGGGTTCCAGCCCCAGCTGCGCGATTCCACTGGTCAGTATGATATTGCCATTCCGTCGATCGCGGCACGTGACGGGCAGGTGCTCCGCGCCGCGCTGGTCCAGCGGCTTAACCGCTTCGAGCAGCCCCGGAATCCGCTCTACGCGCTGGAGCTACAGCTCAGCGTCGACACCGACGAGGTGCTGGCCCTGAACCCGCGCGCTTGCCTGACTGACGGTCGGAATTGCAGCTGGTCCGAGGTTGAAGCCACGGCCCGGTTCCAGATCCGCACCACTGGCGTGGCTGGTTCCGGTCAAGCCGAGGCCATTGTCTGGCAGGGCTTTGCCCGCGGTCGCTCTGACCAGCGCCGGGCGCAGACCGGCTGGCGCTTCGGTAGCGCAGCGGAGCAGGCCAGAACCCGGGCGCTGCATCAGCTCGCCGACGATTTGGCTTTGCAGGTTTCCGTGGCATTGTCCCGACCATGAAGGTTTCTTCCGCCAGCGCCGATGCATTCTGCCGCGCCGCGCCGCAGCGCGCCCGGATGGCGCTGGTCTACGGCCCTGACCGCGGGCTGGTGCAGGAGCGAGTCAAGCTGATCCGCGAGGCTGTCTTCGGCGCCGAATTTGACCCCATGAACCACGTGCGCTTTACCGCCAACGAAATCGAGGCTGATCCGACCCGGCTGGTCGACGAAGCCCACGCGCTGTCGCTCATGGGCGGCCCGCGGCTGGTGGAGGCCACGGGCAGCGATGCCGACTTGGTGCGCGCAGTGACGGTGCTGCAGACCGAGCCGGACAAGCTTGCGGCCTTTGTGCTGCTGACCGCCGGCGAGCTGACCCCGCGCGCCAAGATCCGGGTGATGGCAGAGAAGGCAGACGGCTTCGCGGCCGTGCCCTGCTACAGTGATGATGCCAACACGCTGCCAGCGCTGATCCGGCAGGTGCTCGAAGAGGAACACGGCCTGAGCGTCAGTGCCGATGCCCGGCAGGCGTTGCAGGGCCATCTGGGCGGTGACCGGGCGCTGACCCTGAACGAGCTGCAGAAGCTGGCGCTTTACGTCGGCCCGGAAGCCGGCGAAGTCACGCTGGAAGACGTGCAGGCTTGCGCGCCCAACGCGGCGGGGCTAGAGCTGGACCGGCTGCTGTTCGCCGTCACCGCTGGCAACGCCGCGCGGGTGGACAGCGAGTTCGAGCGCCAGTTGGCTGCGGGCACGGACCCCAACGCCGTGCTGAGCATGCTGCGCATGCACCTCAACCGCTTCATGTCGGTTGGCGTGGCCGTGGGTGAGGGAAAGACGATGCAGGCCGCGATCGCCGGGCTGCGCCCGTCCCTGTTCTTCAAGACCAAGGATGCCTTCACGGCGCAAGCGCGAGACTGGCCACTGCCGCGCAGCCTCACGGCGCTGGATCTGGTTAAAAACTGTCTGGCGGCGGTGCGGCAGACCGATGCGCCGGTGAATGCGCTGACCCGGCAATGCTTGTTCGATATTGCCCGCAGTGGCAGCGGGCGGGCCTAGAGCCCCTCTCCGCGCTGCTCTTCGGTCCGGTCAATCGACCGCTGCGACCTGTGCTGCCAGATGTGCCGCTGCGAGACGATCCCGCTCCGAGCGCCGGAGCTTCTGGCTTTCCGACTTGAGCTGACCGCAGGCGGCGAGGATGTCTTCCCCGCGCGTGGTGCGTACCGGCGCCGACAGCCCCGCGTCCTGAATGATGGTCTGGAACGCAGCGATCCGGGTTGCGCTCGAACACTCGAAGTCCGACCCCGGCCACGGATTGAAGGGGATCAGGTTGATCTTCGATGGAATACCCTTGAGCAGCCGCACCAGCTGCCGCGCGTCGGCGTCGCTGTCGTTCACGCCCTTGAGCATAACGTATTCGAAGGTGATCCGCCGCGCGTTGGTGACGCCGGGGTAGGTGCGGCAGGCGTCGAGCAGTTCTTCCAACGGATACTTCTTGTTGATCGGCATGATGTGGTCACGGGTGTCGTCGTCGACCGCGTGCAGGGAGATCGCGAGGTTGACGTTGAGCTCCTCGCCACACTTGCGCATCGCCGGCACGACGCCGGAGGTCGACAGCGTGATCCGCCGCTTGGACAGCGACAGGCCCTCGCCATCCATGACGATGCGCAGCGCGGCGGCAACGTTGTCGTAGTTATAGAGCGGCTCGCCCATGCCCATCATCACCACGTTGGTGATCATGCGTGAATGGTCCGAGGGGGTCGGCCACTCGCCGAAGGCATCGCGGGCGAGCATCATCTGACCCACGACCTCGGCCGCAGTCAGGTTGCGGACCAGCTTCTGCGTGCCGGTGTGGCAGAACTTGCAGGTCAGCGTGCAGCCGACCTGGCTGGAGACGCACAGGGTGCCGCGATCCGCCTCCGGAATGTGGACGGTCTCGACCTCGTTGCCATCGGGGAACTTGAGTAGCCATTTCGCGGTGCCGTCGACGCTGTTCAGCGCCTCAGAGACCTGGGGGCGCTCGATGACGAATTCATCGGCCAGATTCTGCCGGAAATCCTTGGACAGATTGGTCATGGCGTCGAAGTCGGTGACACCGTGCCAGTACAGCCATTGCCACAGCTGCTTGGTGCGGAACGGCTTGTGCCCCCGCTCGACCAGCATGTCGTTGAGCTGCGTGCGCGGAATGCCGATCAGGTTGACCCGCTGGCCGTCGGCCGAGGCAAACTGTCCGGGGTTCAGGTCCGGTGAGGGACTTATTTCCGGGGTGGCGGCAATCTGGTTCATGGCCCTGCAGTGCCACAGACCGCGGGCAGGCTCAACGGTGGGCGGCTATGCGCCCACCCCTCGATCCATGGCAAATCAAACGTTACAGGCTTGCGAAATCTTGTCGTAGGCCTTGGTGAAGCCGCGTAACGAGAACTGATCGCGGATGTCGTTGCCCCGTGCCGACCGGCTTTCGATAGTTAGGCTGAGGCCACGCTTGAGCGCCGTAATCATCGCAGCGTCGTCTTCCGGGTGGCTCCACGCGGTTTCGCCGCCCTTGCTGAACATGGCGAAGTTCTTACCGCCGACCGAGGCGATCGGGCGCTTGCTCGCATCCATGGGGAAGCCGGATTCGAAGGAAATCACACGGGTTTCCTGCCCCGGACGGTGGGCGACCAACAGCCATGGGTCGCCGCGGCGCAGATTACCGGGCTGCGAGGACTGGGGATCGGTCAGCATCCAGCACACCACCTGACCCGATGGCTCGACCATGCGGAAGGCCTGCCAGGCGGTGAAGTCGCCGAGCTTCTCCGGCTTCTGGGCAGCCGCGACCGAACCGGAAGCAAGCACCGCAATCAGGGACAAGAGCCAGAAACGCAGGTTGTTCATTGGTACAATTCCCAAAGTCTTGATGACCCGACCCGAAACCACTTCGGGGAGAGCCCTTCACTGTCAATGTAGCGCGTGTTTTAGACGAAAACACGGCTGAAATTCCACTGCAGGCTTAGGCTCGCGGGCCTGTGACCGCAGACTGTGGCAGACGTGCCAGCTTAGACTTAGTCGTCCTGGTCAGCCGCCTTGCCACCAGAGGCCCGCGCTGGGGTGCCGGCAATGGCGATGTCCCCGGACAGGGTGCCACCGCGTTCAACCTCAAGTTCCCCGAAACGAATGGTGCCGATGATGCGACCCGTTGAGGTCACGGTCAGCAGTCCTTCGACCGTCAGCTCGCCATCGAAATGACCGCTGATGGTGGCGGAGTCCACGACCGCCATGCCCTTGAAGTGGCCCCCCGGGGTCACGTCCAGCGTACGGCTGTCCATCAGCGCGGCTTCGAGTGATCCTTCGACCACGAGCCGCTCGCAGGAGGTGATCTCACCCTTGAGCTTTATTTCACGACCAACGATCAGTTTACCGGCTTCTTGCAAGGTCTGGCTCCCTCTGGGCTGTTGCGCTGCGGGGCGCGGCGCCGGGTTCGAGACGACGGGTTCACCTGCGCCGTTCGCGCGGACCGCGCTGCCGGCGGCAGACCGGGGTGCCGGACTGCTGGGCGACGGTGACGCCTTGATCGACGGTGCAGATGCAGGAGCAACGGGCGGGGCAGGCGATGCTGCCGCTGCCGCCGCTGCTGACGCCGCTGACGGGTCTGGTGCCTGGCTGGGCGTGTCACTGGATGGCGAAACGGTGGGTCGGGGCGTCGCCAGTCGGCGTTCACCGGCCGGCGCGACC
>MDTG01385733.1_pt1 | contig 11182 bp, 10 predicted proteins | sample 811421 | NCBI WGS metagenome assembly MDTG01 (sample SAMN05326645, study PRJNA326480) | marine metagenome | isolation source: seawater | place: Pacific Ocean: South East | collected 2011
GGGTATCAGCAATGATAAATTTACGCTTTTGAGTTGAAAAATAGCGATAGGCAACATCAATGGTGATCCCTTGCTCTCGTTCAGCTTGCAAGCCATCGACCAGCAAGGCTAAATCTGGCTTTTCTCCCGTCGTCCCGACTCGCTGACTGTCATTGTGTACCGCAGCTAACTGATCTTCATAGATCTGTTTCGAGTCATGAAGCAGGCGTCCTATCAAGGTACTTTTGCCATCATCAACGGAACCACAGGTGAGAAATCTAAGAAGTGATTTATGTTGATGCTGAGTAAGGTAACCTTCGATCCCTAACTCACTGAGCTGAGTTTCTACTGCGTTGTTCATTTGCTTTCCTTAGATCCCTAGTTAGAAATAACCTTGGCGCTTTTTAAGCTCCATCGATCCTGACTGATCGTGGTCGATCGCCCTGCCTTGACGCTCGCTGGACGTTGCCACCAGCATTTCTTCAATAATGCCTGTCAAAGTATTCGCCTCTGATTCAATGGCGCCCGTAAGTGGATAGCAACCCAAGGTCCGAAAGCGCACACTTTTGTGCTCAACTTTTTCACCTTCAGCAAGCTCCATTCTTGCGTCATCGACCATTATTAGCATGCCATCACGCTCAACAACCGGGCGGGTATCGGCGAGGTACAAAGGCACTATTTCAATCTGCTCTAGGTAGATGTATTGCCAGATATCAAGCTCTGTCCAATTGGAGAGTGGGAATACGCGAATGCTTTCGCCTTTATTGATTTGGCCGTTGTAGGTATGCCATAGCTCTGGGCGCTGATTTTTCGGATCCCAGGTGTGATGCTTATCGCGAAATGAATATACCCTTTCTTTGGCACGGGATTTTTCTTCATCCCGCCGTGCACCGCCAAAGGCAGCATCAAATCCATACTTGTTGAGTGCCTGCTTTAACCCTTGGGTTTTCATAATATCGGTATGTTTTGATGAACCATGGGTAAAAGGACTGCAGCCCATCGCAAGACCTTCAGGGTTCTTATGTACCAATAGCTCAAAGTCATACTTTTTAGCCATACGATCACGAAAGGCAATCATATCCTTGAACTTCCAATCGGTATCAACGTGCAAAAGAGGAAAAGGGATCTTACCGGGGTAAAAAGCCTTGCGTGCCAAATGAAGCATCACAGAAGAGTCTTTGCCAATTGAATACATCATTACTGGATTATCAAACTCGGCAGCAACCTCGCGGATAATGTGAATACTCTCAGCCTCAAGTTGCTGTAAGTGGGTTAAACGTTGTTGATCCATGTCAGTTGCTTCCTTAATCGACGAATAGATATGGAGTAAAAAGTTACGCGCGGCGACGAATGGCGGATTTTGGTGGAACATTAAACCAAGCCAGCTTATCAGCCAGTGCCACCACCTCACCGACCACAATAAGTGAAGGCGACTGTGCGTTTTGAGCCATCTGTGACAGTTGATTGAGTCGGCCTTTAAGTACTCGCTGATTGGCGTGAGTGCCGCGCTCAATAATGGCAACCGGAGTATTAGAGTCACGTTTGTGTTTGATAAGCTGCTGCTGGATGTATTCTGATTTCATCAAACCCATGTAAATCACCAAGGTTTGCTGACTGCGTGCCAATGTCGCCCAATCCATCACGTCTTGATCGGCTTTTAAATGCCCGGTAATAAACAAAGCAGACTGGGCATAATCCCGGTGCGTAAGGGGAATACCTGCATAGGCCGTCGCACCAGCTGCAGCCGTAATGCCGGGTACTACATGAAATGAGATCCCCTCATTGGCAAGAACTTCAAGCTCTTCTCCGCCACGACCGAAAATAAAAGGATCGCCACCTTTAATGCGCAGTACTCGATAACCCTGTTTGGCAAAGTCGAGCAAGAGTTGGTTGGTTTTTTCTTGTGGCACACTATGATGGCCTGCTCGTTTCCCGACACAAACCAATATTGTGTTGTCTGGAATCAAGGCCAAAATCTCATCTGAAACAAGGTAGTCGTAAAGGACCACATCAGCTTGCTGAAGAAAGCGCATGGCTTTTAGTGTCAACAACTCCACATCACCCGGCCCTGCGCCGACCAATGCCACTTCACCGTAACCCAGCATACTCTGGCCTATACTGTTAAAGTCAGCCAAAGCACTCTCTTTCTGATAGTGCTTGCTAAGAGGGAATTGAGAAACCGTATCCATGCTCGCCATAACATCATCCTTATCATTGATAGAAGCATTATGGCGTTAACTTTATATTACCTGAAATTCTAAAATTATCTTTTTTATGCCAATTGGAAATATGGGTTACATCGATTTCTCTTCTTATTTGGGCTGAGCCTCACCATATTGACAGTTTAAATAAAAATAAAATGCTCAATATCACACATTGCGAATCGACAAAATCCGGGTAAAGACTGCCTTTGTTACATTATGCGCGACAATATCAATAGCACCGGATCGCAATCATGAAGCATCGTCTTTCCCCACTGTCTTTAGCTCTTTTTGGTAGTTTGTTTGGTTTTACCTCTTCAGTGATGGCCGACACTATTAACCTAAGAGTCATCGAAACCACCGATATCCACGCAAATGTCATGGATTACGACTACTACAAAGGTAAACCATCTCTCAAAATAGGATTAGCTCGCGCGGCCACCTTAGTCAAACAGGCTCGCGCGGAAGTAGAGAACAGCGTCTTAGTAGATAATGGGGATCTTATTCAGGGAAGTCCTATGGGCGATTATATGGCAGCCAAAGGCATCAAAGCTGGCCAAGTCCATCCGGTCTATAAAGCTATGAATCAACTGAATTATGATGTCGGTAACATAGGAAATCATGAGTTTAATTATGGCTTGGATTTTTTAAAAGAATCTCTTAATGATGCCAATTTTCCTTACATTAGTGCCAATGTTTTTGATAAACAAACCGGTAAACATTACTTCCAGCCCTACGTCATAAAGGACCACAGCTTCAAAGATACCAAGGGTAAAACGCACAACATTAAAGTCGGTTATATTGGTTTTGTTCCACCGCAAATCATGATTTGGGATAAGAAAAACCTGACAGGCAAAGTTTTCACCCAAGACATCAAAGAATCTGCGCAAGCGTTAGTCCCGCAGATGAAAAAAGAGGGTGCGGATGTGATTATCGCGATTCCTCATTCTGGTATTTCCTCTGATCCATATCGACTTGGTGCTGAAAACTCCACTTACTACCTCGCCGATGTCCAAGGCATTGATGCGATCGCCTTTGGACACTCTCACGCGGTTTTTCCCGGAAAAGGATTTGATAATATCCAAGGTGTCGATAACCAGAAGGGCACAATAAATGATGTGGCAGCGGTTATGCCGGGCCGTTGGGGCAGTCACATTGGAGTCATTGACCTTGTGCTTGAAGAAAAAGAGGGTAAATGGCAAGTTGTAAACGGTCAGGCGAAAGCTCGCCCTATCTATGATAAGAAAAAGCAGACCTCACTTGCCGCTGCTGACCCTAACATTCATAAAGCACTTGCCTCAGATCATCAAGCAACACTTGATTTTGTCAACCAACCGCTCGGAAAAGCCAGCGATGTCATGTACAGCTTTTTAGCCTTGGTTCAGGATGACCCTACAGTGCAAATTGTTAACTTAGCGCAAAGGGATTACGTCGAGCGCTTTATTCAAGGCGACCCTGATTTATCTGATCTCCCCGTCCTATCAGCCGCTGCTCCCTTCAAAGCCGGTGGACGCAAGAACGACCCGACTAACTTCACTCAGGTTGAAGCCGGTCAGCTCACATTCCGTAATGCCGCCGACCTTTACCTTTACCCCAATACGCTTGTTGCCTTAAAGATATCAGGAGCGCAAGTCAAAGAGTGGCTTGAATGCACTGCAGGCCAATTTAACCAAATTGACCTTCATCAGCCCAAGCCACAACAACTGATCAACTGGGACGGTTTTAGAACCTACAACTTCGATATTATTGATGGCGTAAACTATCAAATTGACGTCTCTCAACCTGCAAAATACGATAGTGACTGTCAGATAATTAACCCAAATGCACAACGTATCACAGGTCTCAGTTATCAAGGCAAACCGATCGATCTTAAACAAAACTTCTTAGTGGCATCGAACAACTACCGAGCCTACAGCAATAAGTTTCCCGGCACTGGTGCTGAGTTTATTGCCTTTGACTCACCCAATGAAAACCGTTCGATCATCGCCGACTACATCAGTAGAGTCAGTCAACGGGACGGCCAAGTAGTTCCAACGGCAGACAACAACTGGTCATTTGCACCAATCGAGTCAAAAACTCGACTCGATATACGCTTTGAAACCTCTCCAAGCCAAGCCGCAAATGATTTTATAGAACGTAAAGGTCAATACCCAATGAAACGCGTTGCGACCGATGATGTCGGCTTTGCAGTTTATAAAATTGATCTGCAACAATGACCTAACACTAGGTCACGACTAAGTCGTGGCCTAACTTCTCTTATCCTCCCAATGAACTGTTGTTATTACGATCCTGAAGCCAAGTCCTGACTCAAAACTGAGCAACATCACAGTATGCATATAGACGCATTATTTGTTGCATCCTTCTTTGCTAGATTAAGCAATTATTTATGCTGTAATCTTAATGGAAACGTTTATGAATGGACTCATAATTCACACCTCAGTGGTGAGCTTAATCCTGTCAGCCATCATGTCGCATACGGTGTTGGCAAGTACTGTCGAGCTGCGCATTATAGAGACAACCGACCTACATATGAGCCCGTCAAGTAGCACCAACTCTAAGTTGATCTCCCCACAAATGGCAAACAGACAATTAATTAATAGAGTTAAACAGGCTCGTTCTCAGGCTAAAAATAGCTTACTCATCGATAACAGTGCCTTATTTCAAAACAGCCCCATCGGCAGTTATTTAGTCAAAAAAGGGCTTGCCCCAAATTTTAGCCAGCAGATTTTAGCCCTCAACTATGATGTCGGTAATGTTGGTAGCCATGAGTTCAAATATGGCTTAGATGCTTTGAAAAAAGCTGTCTCTACAGTAAGCCATCAGTATGTAAACGCTAACTTACTCGATATTAAAACCAAGGATTACCTCTTTAAGCCCTACCATATTAAAACTCATACAGTGACGGACAACGAGGGAAATCCGCAGCAAATTAAGATTGGTTATATCGGCTTTCTTCCCGAAAAAATAATGGACTGGAGCCAACAAAGCTTGCAGGGAAAAGTGGTCAATCAACAAACGCTCGAAGCAGCTCAGACCTTAGTTCCCCAAATGAAGCAAGAAGGCGCGGATATTATTATTGCTATCCCCCACTACATTTCCGTCGACCCTTTCAACCTAAGTAAGGAAAGTGCACTTTATCAACTGACTGATATCAAGGGTATTGATGCAGTGGTGTTTGGTCATTCACACACGCTTTTTCCTGCTAATACTTTTGCTACCACCCAAGGAATAGACAAAAATAAAGGCACTATGAATGGAGTCCCGGTGATTATGCCAGGGCGCTTCGGCCATTATCTTGGTGTCATCGATTTAGTCATCGAAAAGCAATCGCAGCAGTGGCAAGTTACCCACAATCAAGCACGCTTAAGTGCAGTATTTGACGGAAAACTCAATCAGGACATAACACACAAATCAGGCCTAGATCCCAACCAAAAAATAGCGATACTAGATGGGGAACTGTCTAATGTATTGTCATTTATTCAAGATGAGCCTAATGTACAAATCGTCAACACGGCGCAAAAACACTACGTCAAACAAGTTACAAATAGCGATCCTGACTTTGCCGGATTACCGATTCTCTCTGCAAGCTCTCCCTTTCAATCAAAGCAGAGCACTAACCAATTTTTTTACTTAAACGCTGGTGAGATAGATCTCAATCAAGCGCTGCAGCTCTACCCATACGACAATAAATTAGTGGTATTAAAAATTAACGGTCAAAACATCAAAGAGTGGCTAGAATGCTCGGCTAGTTTTTTTGAGCAAATTGACGCCGAAAGCCATCAGCCACAAACACTCACCAATCAACCACAGTTCCCAGCCTATCATTTTGATATTATCGATGGCATTAACTACCAAATTGATGTGAGTCAGCCTGCAAGATATAACGCACAATGTCAGCTTATCAATCCGACAGCAGAGCGAATCGTCAATGCCCATTTCAAAGGAAAATCTCTACAGCGCAATCAATGGTATCTTCTTGCCACCAATAACTATCGCGCCTATGGCGGCAACTTCCCTGGCACAGGCAAAAACGCCGTGGTTATTGACAGCCCCTATGATAATCGCCTCATTGTCGCTGACTACATGCAGCGCCTCAATACCAGCAAAGGTAGCATCCACTTCTCGGTAGATAACAACTGGTCATTAAAACCCATTGAGTCAAAACACCCTCTCGACATTCGATTTCGAGCTCCCAAAAATAAGCTGGCAACTGACTTTATTCAGCGCCATAGCCACTATCCAATGACCTTATTAGAAAGTGAAGAAAAAGAGTGGAATGAGTATCGAATCCAGCTAATCCATAATCTGTGAAATTAAGCTCGATAGCCGAGTAACAACCTCGGTGATCGAGCAACATAAGTTCTTTTGGATCAGGTCAGCACAGGCATTTCATCGTTAAATCAACTTTAAAGTGAGTACTCATTGATTGTCATTCAACTCGAACCTGTGACTCTGCTCTTGATCCCACACCTTGAAGTCACCTAGGTATACTGAGTTAAGATAGGCACAAAGAATTAACTCAGCGAACCTAAAGATGGAAGACTTTAACCGACAATTGGTGGAGAGTGGCTTTACTGAACCAGAGATCCAACAACTACTCGAAGTAACTCAACTATTAGAATTACCAACAAGACATATATTACTTAAGCAAGGCGAAGTCGCACAACACATTTTTTTCCTCAACCAAGGCTTATGCCACTCTGCTTACCTGACGGAAAATGGCAAAGAATTCAGTAAAGAATTTTATTGGCACCAAGAGTGGATCATTGGTTTTGAAAGCCTGATTAATCAAAGGCCCTCACCTTATATGCTCGAATCACTCACTCCCTGTTCAATACTTACCTTACCGATTGAAGTACTACGAGAATGGCGTATACAAAAACGCGACATCTATTTGAAGTTAATTGAGCGCCAATTGATGCACAAAGAGAATAAAGAACGCTTCATGCTGCTTTACTCTCCTGAGCAACGCTATGATCTCTTTTGTCAGCACTATCCTGAACTTTTGGAGCGCCTCAATGATTATCAGATTGCCGCTTATTTGGGTATAACCCCCATTAGTCTCAGCCGAATCAAGAAACGTAGCCAAAATTAACAATTGTTAATGCTGACACTTGTTTGACTTGATAGATTGTCATTCACCTTAGATAAAGTTATTTAATTATGATCACATGGCAATTAAAAACCTTTGCTGAGCTCACAACAAAAGAGCTCTATCAATTACTCAAGCTACGAGTCAACATCTTCGTTGTCGAGCAGACGTGCCCCTATCCAGAGCTGGATGACAAAGATCATCAAGATGGTGTCTACCACTTACTTGGCTACGCAGAAAATCAACTTGTTGCCAATGCACGTTTGCTGCCAGCTGGGATAAGTTTTGATTCTGTGAGTATCGGTAGAGTTGCTACACACAAACAATACCGAGCAACAGGAGTTGGACATCAGTTGATGCAACAAGCGATAATCCATTGTGAAAATTTATGGCCGGGCGTCTCGATTGAAATTGGTGCTCAGCAACACCTCACACCCTTTTATCAGCGACACGGTTTCATCCAAACATCTGAGATGTATCTTGAAGATGACATTCCCCATGTCGACATGAAGCTGAGCAAATAATCATGAATTTTAGCCCCACCTATACTGCAATCTTGCTTCTCGTTGCTGGAAACTTGCTTGCATCCCTCTCTGATGTGGCGGTCAAACTAGTTGGGGGGGAGATTGCCACGTTTCAATATGTGTTTATTCGTCAACTGCTATCGACATTGGTTATTTTTCCACTCTGGTGGTTCCAACCTTCCAGCCTGCGCCCACTCGAAAAAATGGCGTTGAACACTTTTCGCGCGCATCTTATCATTGTTGGCAGTGGATGTATGGTGGTTGCTATTAGTAATTTAACGCTCGCAACCGCAAATGCGGTCTTTTATGCAGCACCTCTATTGATGTTACCTTTGTCCGTATTATTACTTGGAGAAAAGCCCCATATTAAGACGATATTGGCAACCGGATTCGGCTTTATCGGGGTCTTGGTCGTTCTCAGACCTGATGAATTTCACTGGGCAGCTTTCTTTGCCTTAGGCACCAGTATCACTTTGGCACTATTCAACCTTACAGCTCGGCGTCTCCCTAAACGTCAAACCACCATCAGCACCTTATTTTGGACATCGGTGCTTTCGTTACCCATATCAGCAATACTGGCTTTTCTGTCATGGCAAGAAATCACTTGGTATCAAGTTGCTTTAATCCTCATCAGTGCTGGTTTAATACTTATGTATAATGGCTTGGCAGTCATAGCCTACCGAAAAGCGCCAGCGAACCAAATTGCACTGGCAGAAAACTCTGGGTTAGTTTTTGTAGTGATACTCGGAATAAGCTTATTTAATGAAATACCGAGTGTGCTCACCCTTATAGGGATTTTGATGATTATTGCGCCGCTGTTGCCATGGAGAGCCATTATCAAACGCAGTAATTTTTACGGTTTACTGCGTCCAAAGCCGCCGTTGGATAAACGAAAAAACATCACTGACTGATCTTTTTTCTCTAACTGGAGAATATCCACACTACCATCTTTCTTAAGCTTATAGCGTACCAGTTGACCTTTCTTAATATGGCTTAGGGGTTTATCTTGGCCTTCAACTTTGACTAAAGCGTTTAGGTCTGACATAGGTAGACCATTGCTACGAAAAACTTGGGCCAACGTATCGCCACTTTGAACCGTATATTCATGCCAGGCTGCTAAAAGTATAGGATCCTGCTTCTCACTTTTTTGCTCACTCAAACTGCGTGTATTAATATCGATAGAGACACGCTCGGGTTCTGACTTCACATTGTTAGTTTCCTCTTTCTCAGATGAAGGAATGAATAACAAAATGATGAGAACGATAGTAATGATTAATATTCCACGACGGTGAAGTTGGGGCAAAACATGCCAATAGCCAATACTTTTTTCTTTGAGAGCTTGCCAGTCAATTTGTTTGACCATTTCCAAAACGACGTCGCTCGAAACTGGGTTTTGCTGCTTTTTTCTTTTTCTGCGATTCATCGCATTAATACTCCCCACACCACTTAACTGCAAGTATAAAAACCCGTTTGCGCTGAGTACAGTGGTTTCGTATAGGGAAAGTAAGAAGCATGCTAAAATTCAATAAAATATTATTAAACTTAGATCGCTATCTCACAAAGTGCTCTGATACACTTGATCGTCAAAGCAGCATTTGATCGCAACATGAATGCTGGTATCCTTATCGGTTCTAAACACTACACAAAGAGAGACATCATGTCTGAAGCTAAATTTGAAACTGTGGAACAAAAGGCAAGCTACGGTATCGGTCTACAAATGGGCCAACAACTTGCTGGTTCTGGTCTTGAAGGGTTAAACGTTGAATCTATTGCTGCTGGTATCGCTACAGCACTCGTTGGCGAGCAACCACAAATCGAGATTGATCAAATCAACGAAGCACTACAACAAATGCACTCTCGTGCTGAAGAAGTACGTCAAGAAGCAGCAAAAGTTGCAGCTGCGGACGGAGAAGCATTCTTAAAAGATAATGCACTTCGCTCAGAGATCACAGTACTTGAGTCTGGTCTTCAATATGAGATCCTTAATGCCGGTACTGGTGAGATCCCAACTGCGGAAAGCCAAGTCCGCGTTCACTACCATGGTGAGTTAACCGACGGTACAGTTTTTGATAGTTCTGTATCACGTGGTCAGCCTGCTGAATTCCCTGTAACGGGCGTTATTAAAGGTTGGGTTGAAGCACTACAGCTTATGCCTGTAGGTTCTAAGTGGAAGCTCTACATTCCTCAAGACCTTGCATACGGTGAGCGTGGTGCTGGTGCAGCGATCCCTCCTTATGCAGCACTTGTCTTTGAAGTTGAATTACTCGATATCCTGTAATCCAATTCAATAAAAGCAGCGCTAGCGCTGCTTTTTAATAATTGCCGTTAACTTTCCAAAAACTTAGAATTTGGCAAAATAGCAGCATAAAAAAACCGAGCATACGCTCGGCTTTTTTTCATTTCGAACCTGATTACTCAGCAGCTTCTTCAGCAGCTGGGCGATCTACAAGCTCAATGTAAGCCATTGGAGCTTTATCGCCAGTACGGAAACCAGCTTTTAGGATACGAGTGTAACCGCCCTGACGAGCAGCAAAACGTGGACCTAGTTCGTTAAATAGTTTTGCAACTACTTCGTTGTCACGAGTACGTGCAAATGCTAGACGACGGTTAGCAACGCTGTCAGTCTTAGCTAGTGTAATCAAAGGCTCAACTACGCGACGTAGCTCTTTTGCTTTTGGCAATGTAGTCTTAATGACTTCATGACGTACAAGAGAGCTAGCCATGTTGCTGAACATCGCTTTACGATGTGAGCTGTTGCGGTTGAGTTGACGACCACTCTTACGATGGCGCATGACCTAATCCTTCTAACTATTATCGATTAATCTTCAGCGATAGACGCTGGTGGCCAATTTTCTAGGCGCATACCTAGAGATAGACCACGTGATGCAAGTACGTCTTTGATCTCTGTAAGAGATTTTTTACCAAGGTTAGGCGTTTTAAGTAGCTCAACCTCAGTACGCTGTACAAGATCACCGATGTAGTGAATCGCTTCTGCTTTTAGACAGTTAGCAGAGCGAACTGTTAGTTCAAGATCGTCTACAGGACGCAGTAGGATTGGATCGAATTCTGGCTTCTCTTCCTTCTCCTCAGGTACACGTACATCACGAAGATCTACGAACGCATCCAGTTGTTCAGCTAAAATAGTAGCTGCACGACGGATTGCTTCCTCAGGTTCTAGAGTACCGTTCGTTTCCATATCGATAACAAGCTTGTCTAAATCGGTACGTTGTTCTACACGTGCCGCTTCTACAGCATAGGCGATTTTATCGACCGGGCTGTAAGTAGCGTCAACTAATAGACGACCGATAGGACGCTCATCTTCTTCAGTATGGATACGAGCTGAAGCTGGAACGTAACCACGACCACGTTCTACTTTGATACGCATA
>MDTG01413730.1_pt1 | contig 11182 bp, 8 predicted proteins | sample 811421 | NCBI WGS metagenome assembly MDTG01 (sample SAMN05326645, study PRJNA326480) | marine metagenome | isolation source: seawater | place: Pacific Ocean: South East | collected 2011
TACCCATAACGGCGTCATCTATATAACAAAATGCTCGTGTTTGATCATGACCATAGATTTTAAATGGAGACTTTTCACCCTTAACGAAGCGCTCAACAATGTGTGGAATTGCATGACCAAAGCCCATTTCAGGGCCAATGATATTCTGATACCGAACAATGGTGCATCTGTAATTATATGCCTCAGCCGAATGAATGAACGCCGACTCACCATGCATTTTTGTCATTGCATAGGTCCAACGAGGATGTTTAACATCTCCAATGCATAAAGGCACATTCTCCGCGGTAGGAATCTCCGTATTAAATAAATCAGACGTGCCTGCATAATTTTCACTGGATGAAGCAAACAACAATCTTTTGATAGGGTTACGGGATATCCAATCTAAAGTATTCATTGTTAATAGCGTATTTATTCTGATGACATCTTGAGGAAACTTTAATGTACGGTTGACGCCAACAACAGCGGCCAGCATATAAATCTCATCAAAACTTTGATTCAGGTTATCAAAGGCAGAAATGTCGGTGAAATCTGCTAGTACAGCCTTAAAACGATCGCACCTGCTCGCATCATCAGAGATTTCCTGCCAATTAGAACCTTTTTTAATATCGGCAGCAATAACATTGCAATCTCCCCTATTCACAAGAAACTCTACAATATTTCTACCAATAAATCCGCCACCGCCTAGTACCAATACTTCTTTCATACCCTGCCTCAAAATAATTACTTTAGATCACCGCGCCCTAGGACGGAGACTTTGTGTTTGCTATTTAAAATCAATAGCTGCGCTTTATCGAACAAGCCGATAGTGTCGTAAATTAACGCTGGTTTCAATGCCATTAATTTATCAATAGTTGATTCTTGCTTATATTGACTATGACCCGCAGATAAAACTATTATATCGGTAGTAGAATCGAGCACGGCATTTAAATCGGATTCAACATTGCATTTCTGTTCCTCCCAATATGATACAAACGGATCATGTAATACTATTTCTGCTCCAGTCTCTCGAACCATTTCTACTAATGGTTCTACTGGAGTAAAACGTGTATCACCAACATCTCCCCTATACGACACACCTAGAAAAGCAACCTTTTTATAACTGACATCACCGAATACTTGAACAAGACGGTCATAAGCAAAAATAGGCATTTGGTCATTTACAGATACACCTTTAATGCTCATTTCAAGATCTGAATTAGATCCAAAGTGATGTTTGCGTGCCCAACTTGCAAGCAAAGGATCCTTTGTTAAGCAATAACCGCCAACACCAATACCTGGATACATCAAATTGGCATGAGTTGGCCTAGTCCTAATAGCGTTGACAATAGCATATAAATCAACCCCCGCCTCCTCAGCAAATCTTGACCACTCTACTGCAAATGCTATATTCATAGCGCGGTATGAATTCTCAAGGACCTTTGCCATCTCTGTCGCATTGGTGTGCTCAAGCCTAGTAAGATCACACTTTGATACATCTATAATTGTTTTTAAAAACTCTTCGACTGCATCTGCGCTAATTTCACTAATACCTGCATATACGCGAGGAAACTCTCTGATGGAGTCGATATACTGAGGCCCTGGCATAACCCTTTCATATGAATGTCCAAGTCGGTAATTTTTTAGGGTAAGCTCTCGTTTAACGAGTTCTTCTTCAATTATTGGCTTAACAACTTGATCACAAGTCCCAGGTGGGACGGTGGTCTCGACTAGAACAAGAACATCATCTCTGCAGTTCATTCCAATAGATTGAATGGCAGCCTTAAAACTTTTTAAATTAACATCAAAGTCCTTTAATCCACCCTCATCATAAGATTCTTTTTGAACATCCAAGTTAATATCTACGATTATTACATCTGCATATTGATAGGCTAGGGGGTCATAAGTTGCTAAAAAATTTCCTTTTGCTTTAGTATTGTCGAAAAATTGAGCTATTTTAGGGTCATCGGCAATCAATGGAAACACACCATCATTAATAGATTTAATTTTCCAGAAGGTATTTTCATTTGCAAGATCAACACCAATGACAGCATATTCTTCTTTTAATGCATTGGCACATACCAAGGACATTACTGCTCCTACAAAACCAAGCCCTTGAACTACTACAACTTTTTTACCATTATTTTTTTTGAGAAACTCGTTTATTTTAATTGAGTCATCTGTATCTATAGGCAATTGATAACTTTCATGGGTATTTGGATTGGTTGATGTTGTCATTTTGTAGCTCGCTTAAAAAATCTTACTTACATAATACTTTATAGCTATTTTATTTGAAATCTTGTTAATTTTTAATTGCATCAAAGTATAATTCATTAACAATTTCTTGGTTAAAATTTTCTTCAATTTTTTTTCTACCTTTAATTCCCATCATTTTACGTTCCTCAAAAGACAAATTAATCATAATTTCTATTTTATTAGAAAGATCAAAACAATCTTTTGACGAACATAAAAGACCGCTAACTCGATTTTCAACTATTTCACGACAACCAGGCACATCTGAAGCAATTATGGGTCTACCCATCGAAGCCGCCTCCAATAAAACTCTTGAGGTTCCCTCGCGGTAAGATGGAAGGACAACGCAAGAGGCTTCTTCAATATATGGCTTTACATCATTTGTGTCTCCGAGATATTCAACGAAACCCTCATTCACCCAAGTAGTCATTTTTTTGGTTGGAATAGCTGTCCTATTTTTAACATCAAGAGCACCTAATAATTGAAACTTCGTATCTGGATATTTTGCCTTAATGATTCTAGCTGCTTCAACATATTCACCAACCCCTTTATCCCATAGCATACGTGCTATAAGAATGAATGATATTTTATTTCCTGATGGGAGAGTTCTATAAGGAAATTCGCTAGTATCAATACCTGAGCCAGGTGTCAATTTGCAGGCTTTAAAGTTTGCAAGTGAATTGCTTAAGAATAAATCCCTATCATCAGTATTTTGAAAAAAGACTGTTGAGACAGACGAAAGAGCAAATCTATATAGACGCATAACTAAGCGTGTCATCCAATTATTAGTTATGAAAGCTGTGCCAAGACCAGTAATCATCACGATTGTCTTTATATTAAATAGCTTAGCAGCAATTGCTCCATAAATAACAGGCTTAATAGTGAATAATAAAATGTAATTGGGCTTTAACTTAAAGAAAATTTTTATCAAATTTAGTATTGTAATAATATCAATGAATGGATTTATACCTTTCAAGGAAATAAAGAGTGGTTGAATTTTATCGGCATATTCTGCTATTTGAGTTTCGTGGCCATCATATTTTGTTACTACAAATACACGATATCCTTTTTTTTTAAGGCTTTTAATAAGAGGTAATCTAAAATTTACAATAGTCCATGCATAGTTTGAACAAATAAGAATAGTTTTATTATCTCCAAAGGCTTTTGATTTTTTATTTCTCATATAAAAACTTGTATCTTTGAGCAATTTTTTCAATATTGAAATTAATTCGAACATTTTGATGAGCAGCATTTGATATTTTATCTGCGATACTAGAATCTGCTATCTTAGTAAGGTATTTCGCTAACTCTGAAGGGGACGAGAAAATAAATCCATTTTTAGTATGCTCAACAATATTTATATTTTGAGGTATATCCCAGACGAAAGGAACACACCCAGATGCACATCCTTGCAACAATGAATTTGACATACCTTCAGAAATAGAGGGGAGGACTAAAGCTGTCATCTTATTTAAATGTTTTAACACTCTTTCATTCTCTACTTCTCCGATAAAACTAACATACTCACACAATTCCAGACTTAATGTTTTATCGGCAAGACTCTGTTTTTCAGGACCATCTCCAATAATATAAACATGAAAGTCATTAAATCCCCTGCTTTTCATAATGCTTGCGCTTTGTAAAATAATATTAACCTGTTTTCTAGCAATTAACCTACCAGCAAAACAAATCTTAAGGACTCCGTCTCTTTTTTTCTTAGCTTTTTTGTTTGGTACTTCTACACCGTTTGGAATGATTTCTATTTGACTTGATTTAATACCTAACTGAAGAAGTGAAGATTCGGCATCAGATGTTAAAGCAATAAATTTATATACTCCAAATGCTGCAAGCCTCAATGAAGTTTGTCTAAAAATATTATGATGCGTATTATTAATAAATGAGCCTTCACCAGTCCTTGGAATTTTTACTATCAATCGAGTTTTAAAAAAAATACTCATGAAACCAAGAATATAAAAAGATAGCCCCAATCCATGTAAATGGATAGTTTTATATTGGAAAGAGAATTTTGTTACCTTAACAACCGAATAAATTTCAACAAAAAATTGAGTTCGGAATAAATAACTAAAAAAAGTAATCTTACTTTTAGATTCAGTTTTAGCTGGGTCCTCAAAAATGGACTTGATGTCCAGAGGTACATTTAAATTAACAAGGTATTTTGATAATAGCTTAAGTTGATCCTGAGCTCCTCCGGTTAGATGCAAAGTGGGAATCAGCATTAAAACTTTATTATTCATAAAATACACTATAGTTTACTAAATGCTTTTTTTCGTTGTCACTGGTCATTAATAAAATCGTCTCCTTGACTAGATATTCATGGAATTGGCTTGTCGAGGTGATACTCAAACCAACTGGACTACGTTCCTATTTCTTTCAAACCTCTAAAAATGCGTCTTGAGAGATTTACTCGTTAGAAAGACTAAAATTTTCTATACAAATTCCCTAACGCTAAAAGCCTGACTTTCCTCAACCTTTAGCTTTCTCCAATTAAGACCAAATATGCCTTGTTTGAAGAAGTTTAGACTCTAACAGACTTGTAAGTCTTATTCAATTCGGACATATCTGCCTTCCCGTGTTGTTTTTGTATGCTTTAAAGAGCTTCAATCAAGTTTCTAAAGTCCTTCAAGACCTTTTTTTGGCGCTGATAAGATTAACTAATTTGGAGAAAGCCGCATTGCTTTGGATATGTTTTTTTGACATAATTTAGTTCTACTCAAATAAAAAAATAAACCATGAAATCGACTTTGGACAAAGATGCAAAAGCCCTTTACATTGACGAACGTATACTTTTAAAATTCTTTTGTTACCCCTTAGCGAAAATAATTTCAAAGTGGTTGCCAAAATCAATAGTTCGTCCCACCCATATTACGCTCATTTGGTATCTCATTATGTTCTATGGAGCTTATCTAGGATATATCGGCGGCTCTACCCTAGTCGTATTTTCGGTATTTTTTTTAGCTTACTTCTTAGACTGTCTTGATGGTCAATACGCTCGAGACTCGGGATTTACCTCTTCGACTGGCAAACTACTTGATGATTTTGGGGGAGATGTGTTTGAAGCTCTGCTTTGGATTTCATTTTGCCATGCTGCGCAAATATCCAACGAATCATATCCATTTATTGCTGATCTCGGATATTGCATTGGTATCTTAGTGCTCCTTCGGGGTAGTCTTGGAATCAGACTTATAGAGATGGAACAAAAAATAGATTCGGAAACGACAACCAAGGTCTCAGTCCACAATCGACCCAAGAACCTGAAACGCTGGGTTGGTAGTCTCCTTGATTTTGGGAGTCTACAAGTACCGATCATATTTGCAGCAATCCTATTGCATATTGAAGTGGTATTAATTACTATCATGTTTTCAGTGGCAGCGTTAAAATTTCTAATGTATTTTAAACTTGCATTTAAAATGACTCGCACTTGGGATGAGGCCTTAAGTTCTCATAATATTGAAGATGATGGTTAATGCATTGATCAGCCCTAAATAATGGTAAAAGTATGATTGATTCTCAAATAATTGAAACTGACAATCTCACACTAGATGTGTTACGCAATGTCTTGGATGGCGCAATCTACAAAATACCTAGTTTTGAACTGTCAAAGCAGTTACGGTTATTCACACACGGCTATCTGTCTAATCTGGCAGAAAGTAAATTAGGGAAGAGCTTTCCTACGGAACTTGAGAAAGCAAATGACTTTCTAGACTCGAAAGAGTTGAAAGAGCTACTTGATACAACCTATGAATCTAAGGGTGACATAGAGACGCCCGCACGCCTCATAGCTAAGTTCCTGCAGGATCGTCAGCTGGCGGATAAAGTCTTGATTGATTTTAAGGAACACTTAAGAATTGTCGGTCCTGGTGGCAACCTTCGCCAAACTCATCGGGTCCCTCCTCATCGCGATAGCTTCTACTCGCTACCAAAGGAAGGAATTAATTTCTGGATTCCATGCACTGATGCACCTTTTGGTGTTTCAGTTTATCCGCAGTTATTTAAAACCCATCTTCGAGTGGGCAAGATTGACAGTGCAACATCCCATCACAAGATCTTAGAGCCTGACTTATCTATTGAGCCTGCGACTAATTTAGGTTGTGATTTCGGTTATACATTTCTTTTCTCTGGAGATCACCTGCACGAAAGCACTGTAAACGAGAGTAATCGAACACGAATATCATGGGACTATCGACTAGTCCTAACAGAAGCTATCCGTCCAGGATTGCGAATTGGCGATTTTATTAATGCCGACCTGATGATAGATGAAAGCTATAATCGTGAGATTGCATTGAAAGAGACTCGTACTCGACTTAGAATGTCAAAAAAACATATTACAGCACTATTTCATGGAATCGAGAATTCTGGGCTAAATCGGTATGTCCAGAAATATCGAAAACTTAAAGATTACGCACCGGGGGTATTCTATTGCTAAATTTTACGCGCAAAATTAAAATCTATTTGGTTAATAAACTGCAAAAGGTTGTTAGACGACTGATCTTACCAAACCGTCATAGAGCAGAGGTGTTTCGTCAAAGCATTGGTTATCTCGAGGCAAATGAACGAAGGTGGAAGCAACGTGGAAGCAAGAGGGCGAGCCGGTTAAACGCCATTTGCGAGTTTGGAGTCTGGAACGGCGACTCACTCCTGCTAATATGGGAGAGCCTTAAGCAACAAGGACTACTAAGCGATAGGAAGTGGACCTTGTATGGATTCGATTCTTTTGAGGGTATGCCTGATAGCAATGACAATCGGGATTTGCATGATGTAATTGGAACGGGTTCTTTTCGATCTATTGGAAAAGAATATGTAGAGAAAAAGTTGGCGAAAGAAGGGATTCCTCCTGAGCAGCTAAAACTTACTGCAGGATTTTTTGAAGACTCGTTGAATGTGGAGGCGAGTAAAATCATTGAAGAACGGTATGTGTGTTTTGCCAATATTGATACAGATTATTACTCCTCTACAATGGTTGTATTAGATTGGTTAGAACCCAAGCTGTTCGATGGAGCATTAATCTATTTCGATGATATTTATTTTTACAACGGCAATCCACACAAGGGGCAGCTGAGAGCAATTGATGAGTTCAATAGCCGAAGTTCGAGCGCCGGATTATCTCAAGCGCTAGGTCTTGATCCTGTTGGTCGGGTCTACCTTTACTGGAACAGCGATCTAAAAGAGGAAGAATCTGAAGGCCTTCAGTTCTGAGACTACAACTTTCTTGATGACATATTAGTCGTAAAGTTCAGTTAGCTTTACCTAGCCGCCTCAATGCAACACTTACGCATTTTTATTTCTGATATTTTCACAACTATTAACTAACATTTCAGGATTTGAGGCTTACCGAGTAAGAAGAGGATATGAATTTTGAATAAGTGGGACCGGGATTGTCAAGGGGATGCTCTGAATCAACTGAGCTTCGCTCCTAATCTGATATTCTCGAGCCTAATAGCTTAAACTGATGCTTTTTAGCTTACATATGGATAGATGCCATATTAAATTAATAACTTACGTATTAACTACTTTTTCTATAAGGCAGCTTTAATAAATGTTTTTATAAACAAAAATTTATTCTTAAAATATGTAAATATAGAGGAACTTAAGTAGTACTTAGCTGAGCTTTTTATCCACGAGCTGTCCAAAACTTCGCCTCTTACAATTATTCTATGTCTCGCTAGTTTTTGAGAATCTAAAAGTGCCTTGGCATCAGATACAAATCCATATGCCCCAAGCAGCAAAATCATTTTTACCAATCTTTGCTTGCTAAAATTAGCATCTTCAGTTACCGATGCTGGGCAGCGGAATAAAAGAACATCACCATGAGCTAAAGCTCCTTTAGAAAACTTAATCAAACTTTTTGCTGGGTACTGATCACCCATCAGGCTATCTGGACGCCATGAATGATTTTCAAGAAATTGAAAAACACGAAACCCTCGCTTTTCTAGAGCTGACATGATCTCACCAAACCGAGGTTGTTGGATTCTATGATTAAGATAATTTACCTCTAATCTAATCCCAATGACTTCATCTAAAAGATAATCCATACCTTCAATAACTTCTAATTCCATGCCCTCAATATCAATTTTTAAAAAGTCTGGTGATGGCTGGTGTTCACTTAAACAGAAATTTTTAAGAGTTATCGTGTCAGCCTGTATTTCTCCAACAACTTTGAACCATGATTCTCTGCCGTAAAACGATAATAGTTTTTTATTTGGTTTTAAGAAAGAACTGCAGCCTGGTTGATATGTGACATACAGATTTTTTCTTGACTTTATTCCACCAATTGCAGTCTGAAAATACCTCTCTTTAAGAAATCGTTTAGAGGATTCGGATTTTTTATTTAATCTTGAGCATTCATCTGGATTTGGTTCAAAGCCAATATAATTAACCAAGTGTTCAATTTTTTTCAAATCATCAAAAGCACCACCTCTTGAGCCGATTTCGTAGGTATTTATACTTAGGTCTAGATCAAGCTCCTCTAAATTTTCCAAATTTGATGAATTTTTATAGCTAGTTTTTTTCATACATTATCTCCAAAATCTCCAAAAAAAAATTTATCTAACCCCGAGAATAAGCAATTTATATTCATTTCATTATAAATGCTAGTGTTTCAATGAATTAAGCTTAGCTATAACATTAAGAAATTTTACTAGCATGCAGGTATTTTATGTCCTATTAAAGTTTAAAGTTTCTAATTCTAAAATTTTAGTGATACGATCTTGTTCGTTTCTTGCTATTACGTTCCAAGCAGATGTCTTGGCGTTAATTTCGGCATTCTCAGACATTTTTTTCCATGTTTCAGGTTCACTAAGCACACTGGAAATGGAATCTGCTATTGAGTTTGGGCTTAAGTTATTTATGATGATTCCGGCACCTTCGACTAGATCATCACAATTGCATGCTGAAGAAACCACACACGGCAATCCAGTAGCAAGCGCCTCAGCTACAACTTTTGGTCGACCTTCAGCAACAGATGGTAATATAAATAACGAAGATTCATTTAGTTTAGATAATATCTCTATTTGAGACAACATTCCCAAAAAATTAACTTGCTCTTCTAATTTTAGATTTCTAACTTGCTGTTTTAATTCAGATTCTAATCCTCCTGAACCAATCAAAGTAAGAGTAAGATTTTTATTTTCTTCATTTAAAATTTTAAATGCACTTATAAGTTGGCTATAGTTCTTCTTCCATTTGAAAGATCCAACTGAAATCAAACTCTTATTAGCAAAACGAGTTTTTTTGTTTAAATTATAAAAACTTGATGGGTCATAACCGGTAGATCTATAAAATACTGGCATTCCCAAATCAGAAATCACACTATTCTCTAACTCCTTTGAACAAACCCATATTTCTAAACAGTGCTTAATTAAATAAGTTAAAATTTTTGAGCGTGTAATTACTTTTAACTCAGTTATGTTATGAAGAGAGATTACTAATTTAGTGCCAGAAAATTTACAGTAAAAATAGCTACCAATAAAATTGAGCATTCCATAACAAATCAGAATCGATGGTTTATGTTTTTTATATTTTTTTACAATAAAAAAGAATAGTAAAAAATTATCTATGATTTGACTAAGTCTTTTAGTAATTAAAAATTTATAAGACAAATAATTTCTACTGGAGCTATAGTCTAAAAATTTTATATTCTTGTCAACATATACTTCAGGAACTCCTTCGGAATCTGGAGTACATAAATGAACTTCCCATGGAGACCCCAAGGATGGGCGCAAACATGTCAAGCCAGCTCCAGGAGATTCCTGGCTTGGCATAGTTGAGGCTACTTTGAGAACAAACTTTGATTTTTTTTTCATAATATGAGGATTTCCCTAAATCAGCTAGCTGTTATTTTTAAACTGCGATTACGTTCTGCAAAAAACAAAAATAATGCAACCAAAAAACCGGAAAAGCTAGAGATAGCATTACTCAATCCGACGATATTTAGTAATTCTATGAGGCCTTCATATTTTGCAGTGACTAAATATGAAATCATTACAAATATTATCGATATATATACTATCCATTGTAGATGATGCTTCGGATTCTCATTTGTAATAAATGAACGTATCAGTAAGGACGTGAGTATTTCAAATACAACTCCAATAAGCAAAAGACGAATTATAGGAGCAGCTAGGATATATTTTTCCCCATACAATATGATTATCATGGGATCAAGGACTAGAAATAGTATAGGGAAAATTAACATTACTAAGCAGAAAAAACCCAAAGACAAAACTACTGTAAATAAAAAACGCTTCTCTCTGGTTAAGCTGCTGAGTTTCGCAGTCAATAAAAGACTTAATGACTGTCCTATTAAACGAATAATTGATATAAAAATAGCTGCTGCTCCTAAATAACCTAAAGCTGTTGGGTAAGACGATGAAGATATAAAGATAAAAGGAAATAAATATACTGCGCTAGATAATAGACGAGTAACATAGTTCTTCAACCCAAAGCTAAAAATTTCTTTTATTCTTTTGAATTTTGGTAATTTTGGAGATTGGAATAAGTCACGGTTTAAAAGGGAAATTATAACAATCCATGAAATAGTTGCCCAAATAAGTGATAAAAGAACATCGGTAAGCGTAAAGTTTGTAAATGTTAGAGTAAGGACTGTTGCGGCGAGAATCAAAGTTCCTAGCAAAAACATTAACTGACTATAAAGGTTATTCTTTTCCTTAGCACGAACACATGCAGTAAGGACATTACCAATAAAAATAGAATATCCGTAAACTAGTACCATTACCAATTCAATGGTCCCAAGTCTTAAAAGTGAGTCGCTTAAAAATTGAAACTCTAATTGTGTTACTAGGAGGTATAAAATACTTGAAGTAATCAAAGCAAAAACTATAATGATTTGGAAAATTGAACTAAGTGGTATGCCCTTTCTTATATTTAAAACAATTATTGAGGTGGGAAGCCCTATCTCAATTATTACTCCAAGATA